>Ga0214544_1005046_pt1 | contig 25943 bp, 17 predicted proteins | sample CNSS3metaG_FD_160074 | JGI IMG/M metagenome (GOLD analysis project Ga0214544, IMG submission 160074) | Root nodule microbial communities from cowpea collected in UCLA plant growth center, Los Angeles, California, USA - CNSS3 | ecosystem: Host-associated > Plants > Roots > Nodule | place: USA... | reverse complement strand
ATGAGTTTAAGAATTCTATGATGTCGATGTTTGACATGACTGACTTGGGGAAGATGAGGTATTTTCTGGGAATTGAAGTTTTGCAGAGTACACATGGTATCTTCATATGTCAACGAAAATATGCCCAGGAAGTATTGGCTCGATTTAATATGATGGAGTGCAATGCAGTAAAGAATCCAATAGTTCCAGGAACCAAGTTATCCAAAATGGATACAGAAACTAAGGCAAATGCCTCGCTCTTCAAACAAGCAGTTGGAAGTCTTATGTATCTGACTGCAACCAGACCTGATTTGATGTATGCGGTCAGTCTAATTAGCAGATTCATGGCTAATCCTTCAGAGACTCATTGGAATGCTATCAAACGAATCCTACGATATCTAAAGGGAACTACTGAGCTTGGAATATTCTACAAGAAAGGAGAAGATATAAAACTAGTGGCTTATACAGATAGTGATTATGCAGGTGATATAGACGATAGGAAGAGCACATCAGGATTCGTATTCTCCTTAGGAACGGGTGCAGTGTCATGGTCATCCAAAAAACAGCCAATAGTGACGTTATCTACTACAGAGTCAGAATACATAGCTGCAACTTCATGTGCATGTCAATGCATCTGGATCATGAGAATTTTGGAGACCATTGGTTTTAAAGAACAAAAACTCATTCTAATTCTGTGTGACAGTAATTCAGCTATTAAGTTATCTGAAAATCCAGTATTTCATGGCAAAAGCAAACATATTGATGTTAGATTTCATTTCTTAAGAGATCTTGTCAGAGAAGGAAAAATCAAGTTGAGCCACTGCAGCACCCAAAATCAAATAGCTGACATAATGACTAAGCCACTCAAGCTGGAGCAATTTGTGAAGATCAGAAGTATGTTGGGCATGATTGAAGCATAAGAAATAAACTAAAGCTTAAAAGCTTAAAGCTTTAGTTTAAGGGAGGGATTGTTAGTGGATTTATGTTTATTTGCATATTTACGTTTGTGAGTTATTTTATTTTAAATAAATGGTCTTATGCTGACCGATTCTTTAGGGATTGAGGGAGCTATATATTAGCTACCCGATTTTTCAGAAAAGCTTCCCATGAGTTGCGGCAGAGTGGGGAAGCAGTTTTTTTTTTTATTTTATCTTCTGCAAAACTATTTAAATACTGTAATCCTCTGAAATAAATAACACAGACTTGAGATTACAAATTCAGAAAGCATTCTTACCTATATTCTGTGTTCACACACAAAGCATCCATCTCGCGACCACCACTATGTCTTCTCACCTATGACATGGTTTTCGAAGGTTAGGGTAAGCAACCCATTTTAACCTAAACTCGATCGATTTGTGTTTCGGGTAGATGAAAAATCATTTTTTATTTTGCTTTAATTTTGGATTTCACTAAATTTAAGAAATGTAAAATGGGTCTCCCATGATCTGTGGTTTTTATTGGATGAGTTTTCATTTTGTTTCATGATTTTACGTGTTTTGGTGTGATGGAGAATGATATATCAGTGCTATATGAATTTGTGCTTTTCTAACACTGATTTCCTCTCTATTTGGCTTGATTCTTTACTTTTTCTGATTGCTTTCATGCTATTAAAAGGTGTTAGTACTAATTGTAGTTATAGCCTTAATTTTGAAGTAGTAAAATTCAATTTTGTCTTGTTTTAGTGTAGTCTTCCAAGTTTAAGAAGAAAATTTTTGAGTTCTTTTTTTTTTCATTTCTATCAATTTTCTTATCTTTCTTATGTTATTTTAAACTTGTTTAGAATAATAGGTTCTGGTTTTAGTCCTGATTTTGCATTTGGATATGTCTTCTAGATTAGGTATTGTCACAAGTTCTGTTTTAGGTAATTGTTCTTAGTTAGTTAAAGTTAGCTAGGATGATTAGTTGTTCTAACCTTCATTTGTTGCAGCAACGCTGATTTCTTTTAGTTTCCTTTCACAACGCATGATAGTAAGTTTACGTTTTTCAAGCCTTTGGGGAGGTGCAAACCACATGTATTTTTGGTTTCTCTTAAAGTAGGTTGTAAAGTTTGTATACAAGGGTATACATTTATGGTGCATTTATTCTTTTTCACGGCGTGGTGCAGTGAAGAGTAACCAAGTTTTTCCTCATTTTGTTATAACTTCGTAGTCATAATGGGAAGTGGTTCCTAATTTGCTTGCTGCAGCATTTAGCTAGTTTAAGGTCATATCTATCTTTCTTTTTTCTCTTTCTACACCAAACCCTTGTGGCTTGAAAGAAAGGTCACAACCACTCCGTTTAGGGGGAGTGTGGGTCACTTTATGAATTTGTCTTTTACCACATGCAAAGTTCTTCATCTTTTGATATTGTGTGAAGACCACACTTAAAAGTTTTGGTTCTTTTTCTCTTTCTTTTCTCTTGCTGAAATTTGCGTCATGTTCGGGGTGGAAAACTTTCTCGCTTATCACTTTTGGCTAGTTTTCTTTATTCACTTTAAATGCTTGGATGGGATGTGGTTGAAGTTGGGTTGGTTAAAGCTTGCATTTACTCTTTCTTTTCCTTGTAGCAACTTTACATGATTTGTAGGATATTATGTTTTGTTCATCAATATAGATTCAAATCTTCTTTCACATGGCAATTGGGTTTCATACGTTATGGTTGAATGTAGACCCTATCAAAGTAATGTTTCCTTTGGCTTGATTGATTAGTCAAACTTAGTTTGTGGGAGGTGTCACGGTTGGATGCATGTTTTCTTTTGCTTTTCTTTCTCCTTTTGTTCACTTTGTAGCCGCAAATTTCAATTTTGAATGCTTGGAATACTTTAATTGATGAGACAACCATTGGTTTTTGTTATAGTTCTTTCCTTTGTATATTTGGGTTGCAAACACATCAATTTAATTTCTCTTTCTTTAGCTTTTCAGGTTCAATTTCAGTAAAAGGTTTTGAGATTAGTCAGTTATAGTAGATACATTAGTTGCTGTTTTGCATAACTTTCTTTCATTTGGTTTTCATTTTAGTACCTAATAATGTAAAATTTTTACTAACTTGATTCTGCTAATATATATATTTTTTTTAACATTTTAGATCTTACTTACTAGAGTTTATTAATGTTGCTAACATAATAGTTTCAATTATTTTGGTAGTAAATTTTGTTTTGCAGGTGTTTGAGTCTAGGTTTGATTTAAACTTCCATCACATGTTTTCAATTTGTGAAGTTAATTAGTATCATTTTTAGTGTCTTTGCTATTTTCAGGAAACCTTCACAGATTTAGTATAGGATTTCAATTATTATTTTGAGTTTAGATCACAATTTTGTCCTTCTAGTACATTATTTCCAGGTTTTAATAGTCATATTTTGTTTCCTTTGTTGTTTGAGTTTAAATTACATTTTCTACTTTTGAATTGATTTTCAGCTTTCTTTTATCATTTAACACTTGTTTGGATCAGTTTCTTACTATTTTTAGTATGTTAAAAGGGACCATTAAACATGATTAGTTGTCTTAGGTGTTATAAGTGGACTTGCTACATCAACTCAAACTTTGAGCACTTTGATTCCTTTGGAGGTATATATCCGTATTTTATTAAGTCCCTCACTACTTAAGTCTTTTTAATTAGATATGTTAATTTAAATGTGATCTTTTATACTTTTCTTATGTTTAAAGTTAATAAAGTTGCCACAAATAATTGGTATGTTTAGTGGTGTATAGTAAAGAATAAATAATGATTCTGTTGTGGTAAAAAAAAACTTTAGCTTTACAAATTGTGATGCTTTATTTGGGTAACCACATGTTTGTATGTATGTGGTAAACATAAGATGGGATTTGACTGTAGCGTTTGGTGTTTTGGCCTTAATCTGTTGTTACCTGCAGAATAATTTCTTAGTGAAATAAATAATTTGCATGATGCCAAATTTATTCTTTTGCGTTAGATTCAACATGAGTTAATAATTCTCTAAAGTAAAACTAAAAAAATGCCATAAGTAAAATAAAAATTTGAGAACAGATGCAACAAATTAAACTAAAAACAGTCAACATTAGCAGAAAATGTACTAAAATACTCTAAGAATCATTTTTGACAATAAAACTGGACAACACTAGTCCAAAACAGTGAATCAATTTTGACAACAAGGATTGTTGTCCCCTCTCCCAACTTTTGAGAAAATGAAATCTTTTAAATTTGTATAAAAAGTTTTGTTATGCAATAGTCTTTTTCTAGTCCTATTTAGATTAAGCCTGATTAGGCCTATTAGTATGTAGCCTTATAGCAGGCTTTGAGGATGACATTTGTCCTTATAAGATAGTTGCAGTTGTAACTATGAAATATTTAAAGGTAAATATTTATTGTTCAATAGGTTAAAATCTACCTATTGTATCTTACTCTATGCATAGAGCCTTGTAATAATTACTTCCTAATTTTTCGTTAATTGGTATATGTACAGAACATGAATCAATTTCCATCAAATCATGGATGAATGTATGATAGGTGTCATAGAGGAAGAGGTGCTTTGAAAGAGTCTTTTGTATTGGGAGTTGTAGAGTTTATAACCCAAGCTTGTGAACAAGACCGTTATCACAATGATGGGGGAGTTCAATGTCCATGTAGTAAGTGCGATTGTACAAAGATTTTGGAGGAAAGAGTTATGAAGGTTCACCTCTACAAACATGGATTCAAGCCTAATTATTGGATTTGGACGGATCATGGTGAACAAATTCAAGAAGGTCATTTTAATAATGATGATAATTGCATGGGTCATTTCAATTATGTCGATGAAGATATAGTGCATGATGCTCTTAGGCATGAAGAGCCATTCAAACTACTAAATTCATATAACATGAATGAGGCTCCAAATGAAGAAACTCAAAGGTTTTATAACCTTTTGTTGGATGCAAATATGTCATTGTATGAAGGGGCATCAGACTCCAAATTATCAATGTGTGTCAGGCTATTAGCTTGCAAGTCCAATTGGAATGTTCCTGACAAATGCTTAGAGTTTATTTCAAACACGCTTTTGGATGCAACACCTATAAAAACATGTTTGCCTAAAAGTTACTATGATGCAAAAAAGTTAGTGTTAAAGTTGGGATTAGATAGCAAGAAGATTAATTGTTGCATGGAGGCTTGCACGATCTTTTATGATAATCAATACAAAAAGAATGATGGTGCATTGTTAGAATGCAAATTTTGTCAAACACCAAGATATCGACACAAAGTTGATGTCCTATTTGCCACTAATTCCAAGGTTACAAAGAATGTATGCCTCAACACAAATTACAGAATGATATGGCATTATAAGAAGAAGAGCACAAATGGTGTTTTGCATCATCCATGTGATGGGGAGCCTTGGAAAAAGTTTGATAGAGCATATCCCAATTTTTCAACTAAGGCACACAATGTACGACTCGGTTTATGCTTTGATGGTTTTAATCCTTATGTTCAAGCATCAAATATACCATATGTTGGCCAATAATTGTGACCCTATACAATCTTCCTCTAGAAATATGCATGTCCAAACCTACATGTTTTTGACTTGTCTCATTCTGGGGCAATTCAACCCAAAGGTTGGTATTGATGTGTTTTTAAAGCCTTTGATGGATGCCTTGAAAAAGTTGTGGACTGGTGTCCTAACTTACGATATTTCAAAGAAACAAAACTTTATTATGAGGGCCATGTTAATGTGGACAATTAATGATTTTCCTGCATATGGTTTGTTGTCTGGTTGAGGAACTCATGGTAAATTGACATGCCCACACTGCATAGAGCACACAAAGGCTTTTAGATTATATCATAGGGGAAAATACATGGTTTGACTCCCATCATAGGTTTTTACCAAAAGATCATGCATTTAGGAGGAATAAGAATGTATTCAAGAAGGGTGAAGTTGACATGGATGTTCCACCACCTAAGCTAACACCTACAGATGTTTGGAATAGAGTCAAGGGTTATTCTAAAGTAATTGAAAGTGGTAAACATTTATTTGAAAACATCTTTAATACAGTGATGAATGTAAGTGGAAAGACAAAAGACAATGAGAAGGCCTGAATGGATTTTAATTTTGTATTCTAGGCGAAAAGAGTTGGAGTTGAAGTCTCATACTAATGGAAAGATGATCAAGCCAAAAGCAAATTATACACTTTCAGCAGGGCAAATTAAACATGTGTGTCATTGGCTAAAAGATCTTAGGATGCCAGATAGATATTCTTCCAACTTGTCAAGGTGTGCTGTTATCAACACAAGAAAGGTGAAATAGATGAAAAGCCATGATTGTCATGTACTCATGGAATGCTTACTTCCTATAGCATTTAGTTCTTTACCAACTCATGTTCTAAACCCCATTACCGAGATAAGTCTTTTTTTTAGAGATTTGTGTTGTACAACATTGAAGGAGGATGGCCTTAATAGGATGGAAGAAAACGTTCCAATCATTATGTGCAAGTTGGAAAGAATATTTCCATCATCATTCTTTGATTCTATGGAACATCTCCCTATCCATTTAGCATATGAGGCAAGACTTGGTAGACCAGTCCAATATAGATGGATGTACCCATTTGAAAGGTAGCCCATACGAGCTCTTAGTAATCAATTTTGTGACTTATAATTTTCAATCCTTTAATACCACTTTTGTAATTATAGGTTCATGGGATATGCTAAACGATCAGTTAAGAATAAAGCTAGGGTTGAAGCATCTATTTTCGCGTCGTATTTATATAGGGAGACAACTCATTTTTTTATCCCCATTATTTTAACAACTTTATGTTAAGACCACAAAGCAGTATAAATGAAGTTGAAATTGAAAGTGAAACGCTTCTGACAACCTTAGAGGTATTTAACCAACCGGGTTGTCACTCTGGGAGGGAGTCAACCCATTGGTTAACTAGTGAAGAATTGACCTCAGCACATGTTCATGTATTGATCAATTGCAATGAAGTTCAACCTTACCTTGAGTAAGCCACCCAAATGTTAATTTTATTCAAAATACTTTTTTGATTTTATTAAATTGTCGTTGACCCAAATTCATCATACGTATGGACAACTCCTTCTTACAATCCAATCAAATTTCTAAGTCAAATGATTCAACTCATATACACGCAAAATTCCCTTTGTGGTTCAAGGAACAAGTATGTATTATTAAATTCTTTTTAGTTAGTTTTATATGGGTTCTTTAATAACTCATTCAATAGGTTCACAAATTACATGTTTGTAGGTTCAAAAAGATCCTTTAAGTGTGAGGAACCAACATCCCAGAGATTTATCACTTGGCCCTTTAAGGGGTGTGAAAGAATGGCACAACTTCTTTGTGAATGGATACAAATTCCATACTCATGCATGGAGCCAAGGCAAGAGAACGATAAATAGCGGGGTTCATGTAAAGGGTCTTATATAAGGAAGTGAAGATGATTTCTATGATGTGATTAAACACATGTATGAGTTGGAGTACAATTCTTCAACCTCTAAAAAGAAAGTTGTATTATTTTATTATGATTGGTTTGATCCATAAAAAAAAGGTACAAGAGTGGATTCGAAATATGGTATTGTGGATATTCACATGGATAAAAGATATGTGCTATTTGATCCTTTTATCATTGCACATAATGTACAACAAGTTTATTATGTACCATATCCAACATCACGTAGAGACAGACGTGGTTGGTGTGTTGCAATAACGACCAAGCCTAGAGGTCATATAATCACGTAGAGACAGACGTGGTTGGTGTGTTGCAATAACGACTAAGCCTAAAGGTCATATAGATTCTTCTAATGTAGAAGCTGAACTCCCATACCAAGTGGAGGAAGTTTCACATGTTAATGAGATCATTGAACTTGAAGAAGTTTTAGGATTGCAAGACGTAGAAGCTGGTTTAGAAGAAGTGGACCCCACCATTGTATCATCATTTGAAGGTCACATCGATGAAGAAACAAATGAATGGGAAGAATGCATTGAAGAGGAAGAAAGTGAAGAGAAAGAAAGTGAAGATGACCATGGAAATGAGCTTGACAACTCTAGTTCTGAATAGATGTAGGCTTGTTCATGTATTTTGGATTTAAGTATAACTATGACAAGTGTCACAACTGAAAAATGTGACCATTAAGAGTTCTGTTTTGTCTATTTTCATGCTAATTACAAATTTTGCATTGTCGTGTATGAAAGGCGTCTTAGGCATGCGTTCCGACAAAGTAATAGATTTTGTGAGCTACTCTAGTTTAAAAGTAACTTTAATTTGTAAACATACAAATGAATGCTAAACTAAGCAAAAGACAGTAATGGTACTAAATAGAAAATAAACTGCAAAAATAACAAGGTAAAGAAGTTTAAAAATCCTCCAACAATGATTAAAAAAACCAACTACTCAAATTCACTAAGAACCCAAATAAGTCCAACTTTCAACGATGTTTACAATAAAAATAAAAACATGATAAAAGCTTTATCTGCATTAAATCTTAGATGGGACATGTGTACTTGTGACTTTCAATTGCATCAGCTGCATTTCTCTATCTTATAATCAAGGATAAATGTCTATGTTAAGCTTTCAAAGTGGTAATTTCTCCTATAATCAGGGATAAATGTGGAGACATTAATAAAATCATATATTTCAGGTATATTGTTGTGACAAGAGCAAACAAAGGGTTTTTGTTTTAGGGTGTGGAAGAAGATGGCTTCAACTGGCTTTTGTTGACATGAGAAGCCAATGTGGTTTGCTTCTTGAAGATTTGATGAAGATTAAATGAAGCTCTTTTGAACTATCTTGAAGCCATAACCACTGGAATGAAGCCTACATTGATGAAGGAAAGGAGATTTGATGATATCCATGGTGATCAAGGCTGGAGTGCGTGCTCTCTATGTAGTTACATCATTAAGAAAGTGTATTTGTTGTTTGTAATTCATGTTGTAGACCTTAAAGCATTAATTAGATGTAGTTCGGTCTTTAGTGTGTTTTTAATCTGTTGAATGGTTTTTCAACAGGTTAAAATGTCTCTTTTAATCTGTTGAATGGATTTTTAACAGGTTAAAAGGTTGGCTGCAGTAGTCTTAAATTGCAACAAATTCAATTAGTTGATTTAGCTTTTAATCGACTGATTTCACTTAAGTCAAGTGAAATCAACCGATTGATTTGAAAATCAATTTGTTGAATTTCGTAACAGTTAGACTATAAAAGCTGTGATTTTCGAAAGAGAGGTCGGTTGATCATTTTAAAGCGTGATTTGGTTTTGGAAACTTGTGGAAACTCTCTCCTTCGTGATCATAGGTGTTGCAGCTATTGAAGATTGATCTTGGATCAATTCTTGAAGCTTTTGGCTTGGTTTGAAGCTTGGAGAAAGTGGTTTGTGGTAGGCAAGGTTGTGCTACCACTAAGGTTTGATCTTTCTCAAGCTTTGTGTGTGTGCCTGGTGGTTTTCCAGGTCTGCAAGAGGGTTCTTGTTGTGCTGGTGTGATTCTTGTGTGATTCAAGAGTCTTTTGTGGTGTTTTTGCATATTTTGGAAGTGTAAGGGTGGATACTTTGTAAAACTTTTGAAATAGTGCAAAGTCAAGCTAAGGTTGCCTTGACAAACTGGATATAGCTCAGATTTGAGTGAAGCAGTATAAAAATTCGTGGTGTCCTCTCTTCTCTAACCTTTCTCTCTTGCATTTTCATTTTACAGTTTCAAGAACTTGTGCTTTAATCATCTTTTTCATGTTTTGCATGTTTTCATAGCATCTGAAGCATTGACCATGTTTGTATAATCATTTGGAACTGATCTTGATCATTCTTGAGCATTGTTTCTGGTTTAAAATTCAAATTCGCATTTCTGCATTTTTCCAGTATTTCAGTCGATTGTTTTTCAGTTTCAATCGATTGATTATACCAGAACAGAATCTGTTTAGTAAAATCAATCTGTTAACTCTGTTTTTGATTGATTGAAAGTGTATAGAGTACTGTTTGCATTCTAACTTGGTGATCTATTTGATTCAATTAAAGGTGGTTTTTAGCTTGCAAAGATAGCCTAAATTTTTAACTAGCCAATTCAACCCCCCCTTCTTGGCTTTTCAATCATTTCAAAACTAACAGGTTTGTGGTGGTGCTAACAGCTAGAGATGAGGCGAGGGGCTTGAAAGTAGTTCAAACATTAAAAGACCAAGGTTTGCATGATATCCTACACGTTACAATAATGCATACTTGTTTTGTAACCAAAGTATTTCTAGATAGACATATTTGTAACTAGCATTTATGTGCATGCTTCTCAATAGTATGAGTGGTGATATTTTGACTATTTGATCCAATATTTGTGAATTATCCCATAATTGATCCCATCTATAAACACAACTTCCATCTCTCAGTATAAAAATTTCACAACTCACATAAACTAATTTTCAGTTTCACCTTAGTCATAAATTTTCTGTTTTAGTTTAGCTGTATGACTCCAAATTTTCATGTTGTCTATATGGATTGTCTCGAAAAGACTAATTGGGTTATTATTCACAATATTAGATGGAAGAATCATTACCACCTTCAATCACTTATATTCAGTAAACAAAAGAAAATGAAGTAGACTTAATGGACTATTAACTTGATTTTCAACCAGTTATGTTTGCAGTCAATGTTTCATGATGTTAAAAGAAGTTTCATACATGGCTTGTGATGTTTATGTAGAATAGTAGAAAAATAATCTTTATACTACATTTTTTAAACTGCAAGAAGAATGATTCAGGGGAACATAAACTATTCCATTACTAGTTTGGGCCATAACCAAGTCACTGGAATGAAAGTACCAAAGATGGGTATAAGTTAAGAGTTCCATACTAACAAATCATATAAATGTTTGTTTTGAGAATATCTGAATTTGCATCATCACGTTTTGGTGAAGAAATGATTGCTACTTCCATTATCTCAATTCCTCCCATTACATTTGTGTTGTCCTTTCTTTTGGGTAGAAATCTATAGTATCAAGATATGATCTTAGATTAGTTTTTGAAAATAGATTCTTCTTTAGGGGCATATATTACTATGGTGTGAAATAAAAACTGTAGTGGTTTTCATGTTCTTTATTTAGTTCTACAATACATGATTGTATAGAATCCATGAGATATGTTAAGATAGAAAGAAAAGTAAAATATGCTCATGAATACTAGTAACTTTGTGAGCAAGACTAGATAACTCCCATGCCTCAAAGTGAATACATCTGCAACTCTTTGTTCGTCATACACATGTCTAAAATATAGATGTTTTAGGACAATTTTATGGTTTTAGATAGAACAATTGGTGTCGTGATATATATACAAAAATACACAGGCTAACACATGCAAATATAATGAGTGCAATCGATATACAGCTTGCTAAGTTGGCGACTAAAGTTTCACTATCAGTTCAAGACCACACTTACTCTCTTTCCAAAACTCTTGAAGGTTTAAGAACACATGATTGTACTCGAATTGTACTCTCTTATTTTACTACCATCACTAGTTTTGATTTTAACATTGCTATTTCTGTGGTTACAGGTCCACTAACGTAGACAACATTGCAGTCCAATATTTGAAGATTATTGTATCAAAGTTGCATTGTGTGGTTTATTTCTTTCAATAAGTTGTCAACACCCAATTTTGTCCGGGTGAATAAATTTATTTTCGAAAAAAATAATAAAAAAAAGGTTTTTTAGTTAATGGAAAATAAATAAAAAAATTTGAAACAAAATTTTTTTCAAAAAAATTTTCAAACATCAACTTTAAAAAAAAAGAAAAAAGAGAAAAAAAAAGAAAAAAAAAGAAATAAAGAGGGAAGAGCCCAATTTGTTATTAATTTTCATGAGCTCAATAAATCAAATATTTTCTACCTTTGTTCCTTATAGAGAAATTAATTATATAATAATAATTAGAAGCAATATCTCTTCAAATGGTAAGAATCAATATTATTAATTGGGATTAATTTTGTGCTCTGACTTGCTGTGATTTGATACTCATAATTTGCTACTATCATGACCAATTTCTTCCTTATATTGTTCGTTACAATTAAGGCTGAGATTGCATTGACATTGCAAGTTGTGAATATAAATACGCACTCTATCATGACTAGAAAAAAAGAATTCTCTACACTTCTCTAATTCTTTCCCATCACCACTCTCACATACACACCTCCTTTTTTATATCTCTTAAAAAAACATTGAAGGAGGTAGAAAAAAAGAAGAAGAAAACATTCTCTACACTCTCTCTTCCTCTCATTATCACCCACATAGGCACCTCTCATTTTTATCTCTCTTCAGAAAAAAACACAAAAATATTAGAAGAGGAGGCAAAGAAAGAAAAAAGAAAAGGTGAGGAGATATTGAAATTTTTGTAAGGTACGTCATTCTCAATTCTTTTATCTTTTGATTTAGTTTTTTTCAATTTTCATTCTTTTTTTATCATAAAAAATATTTTTCCCCTTTCTTTATTGTCTGCCCGGTCGCTCCCGTCGCATGACATCCAATTTAGACTTTTATTTTTTCTAAAAATATATACAAATGATATAAAAATAAAAAAACATTTTTCTTTGTTTACTCTTTATATCTATTTGGTTGCTCATGTCGCAATGACATCCACAACTATTTTAAAATAACTTTAAAAAAATATGAAAAATATATAAATGATTTAAAAAAATAAAAAAATAAAAGATTAGAAAAAAAGAATTTATTTCAAGTGTCTATCCGACCGCTCGCGTTGCATGACACCAATTTTAAAATAATACTAAAATATAAATAAAAAGGTTTTCAAAATTATAAAACAAATTAAATCATTTTTCAAATAGTTTTCCAAATAGTTTTTTCAAAAAGAACTACATAACCTTGATTCTCCATTCACATGGAGATACGTAGGAGCGATGATTAATCCTCGTCGGGCCCAAAAAATCAAAAAAATAGTTTTGTTGTTTTTTGTACATTCTTTTATTAATATTTTTGGGGAAAATTAAATATTTTGAAAAAACCACATAACTTTTGCACATTTAATTAATGGTACCGTCTTAGGACGGACGTGGTGGGGGTGCTAATACCTTCCCCACGCGTAATCGACTCCCGGACCCAAATTCTGGTTTTTCGCAGACCTTACTTTTTTTTATGGTTTTCCATAGTTTCCTATAATAACTATGGTGGCGACTCCAAACTCTGTTTTTACAAATTTTAATTTTTTGGTTCGTCGTCCCGTCGCGATTTCGGTTGTGACAGATGGCAACTCTGCTGGGGATACTAGAGAGTCAGACCATTTATTTGGATGTGCAAAATTGATGTGGTTTTTCTTCATATTTTTTCTTTCTCATTTTTTTGGTATGTGTTTTTTATATTTAGAATAATTGTATGTGTATATTCTTTATTTTTGTATTTGGAATAATTGCCATAATTGCCAGGTGTGGGTTTGGGTATACATTGTGTTCTCCCTTCACACACACACACATTTTATTCATTACATGAGTGGGGCCCTATACCCGGGTCTGAGTTGCTTAGAATTAGAGGGGATTGTGTAGTAGTGTCACAGTGGATGTACTTCCCAAGTGGTCATTGTGAGAACCTCAGCTAGAGTTTGTTTGCTTCATCGGTACTCCCACTTCTTGTTGTTTACCAACCGTCGTGGGAAATGCCATGAAGTGGTCCACAGCTCTAATGACCTTGATATTTAGGTATTAGGGAACTATCCTTGTGAGCACATATACTTTCCCTTAGAACTTTAAGCATCAAACCCATGTTAAATAAAGGCACTAAAGGGAGACTATTTGCGTCCTTTACCCTTATCTTTTCTTGTATATAATAATAAATTCATCACAATCACACCATTATAAACAAAAAAACAATGCCTCCTAAGGTATAAGCATGCATTTCATTAGCATATCACATGAATAAGTGCTATGCGATGCACAAACATGCATTTGCATTCCCATTTTGTGGTCATCCATGGTACCATGTTCATAGTTTCAACATGCATATGCATAATTTAAAAAAAAAAACAAAACAAAACAAAATTGCACTAAAATACATTCAAATCGTTTCCCATTTTGCTTGTTAATGATTTCTTAGAATATTTCTTATAAAAAATTAGTAAATAATAAAACATTCTTTGGTCAAATCAGTGGATTTAATAAAGAAATAAAATATTGTTTATTATCATTTCTTTTGAAATACCCATCTAATCTTGCATGCATGAAATTGCTTAAATCTATCTTCCTTTCCATCTCTCTTCCACCATAAACCTTGTTTTCTTTTTCATGGAGAATTATCATAAAGGGGACACATGCCTTAAAAATGATTACAAGAAATTCTTTGAACACAAAAAAAATACAAAGGGAAGAAAAGTTCGCTAGACTAACAACTTTGAAGGATAGTCTAGGCAAAAAATAAGACAAAAAAAAGTGAAAAAAGAGAACCAAACAAGGGGCATCTGTAAGATGAAATCAATTATTTTCCTGTTAATTGTTATTTTTTTTTAGAAAAAACAATCATATTTTATTCTTTGAGCTCACCTTATCTGCTTATGTTTGACGATGATTCTGTAACTCGTTACATAGGAGCAGATGATGTTTCAGGTGGAGCTAGTGATGCATAGTACCAGAGTGGGGGGCCAAAGGTTGGGGTTCTTTGAAGAACTGTTATACTATTTTATATTTTTTATAATTTAAACAGTACTAGAACTTGTTTTGTGATAAATTACTTTTAGATGTTCCAATTATGGCATAATTAATAATGGTTTTAAATTTTCCACGTTTTGGGAAGGAGGATTTATTAATTGCTGATTTATTATTACTTGTCATTTTATTTTTATTTAAATTAGTAACATCCGACCAGGATGTTACATTAAGTAGTGGATTTATTTTGTGTTCATAAAATGTCTTTTATGTTCCTAATTTGGTAAAAACTTAATTTCCTTTTCACAACTTGCACCTTTGGGTGTAATTTTATGGAATATGGCTTTACTTTATTCAATAAATCAAAAGTTGTTGGTTTTTGTGAACTGTGTGGAGATCTCTACTTCATTAAATTACAAATTACACTACTTATAATTCAATGCATGTTTCTATTGGGTTAAAGCAATGTGTTGTGAATGAAAATTCCTCTATGTTATGGCATCGGAGATTGGAAATATTATAACATCTCGTCCAGATATTACGAATTGTAATAATAAATAAAGAAATAATAAACAGTTTTATTTAATAATACCTCATTTCCCAAAACACGGGAATTAAACTTTTTATAAATTCCAATGATAAAACCAAAATCCATAATTACAAAAGTGGAATAATCCAAAAAATATATCATAAGAGTTTACAACTTATGCCAAAATCATAAAACATTAAAATATATACAACTCCCAAGCTTTTCCCCGCTCTGTGGCTAAGCCTCACCAACACCACATACATCAGCATCATCTGCTCACGTGTACCGCGCACACGATCATCACCAAACATAAACAGATAGGGTGAGCTTAACAGAATCAACATACAATTATATTCATATACATATATAAGTCACTTATATATATATATATATATATATATATATATATATATATATATATATATATATATATATATATATATATATATATATATATATCATGCAAACACACCAAATAAAATCCCTCCTTCCATAACACCTGGCCACAACGAGGTCATTCGTGTTCTACCTCTTTTAGTGATTACCCTAAGGTGACTTGCTGTTATACCTATCGACCACAACCGATAGAGCACGTGCGGAAAGCATTGCTACGGATCATACATCGTAATGCCAGGTGGAGTTTCCAAATACGAACATAGTTCGTAACGTCCCAAGACTACCAAACTTGTCAGCTATTTACTGAGGAGGGCAATCCATCTGGACCCATCCGTACTGGCCACAACCATCACACTCATACCAGCAACACTCGCCAACCCGAGCTCAACTCAAGGGTTCCTCGTGTTCATCCGCCATTCCAAGCTCAACTCGAGGGATGCCATTCCGAACTCAACTCGAGGAATGCCACGTGCTTAACCCCTATCCCGAGCTCAACTTAAGGGATACGTTCCGAGCTTAACTCAAGGAACACCAGCAATCCCACCTTTGAAGCATCACCAAAAGCCTTGTAGATCACGCATGTAGAATCCAATAACTCAAGGCTGCAACATCCAAATCGCATGGCGGGCGACAGGTACTGCTAGGCACTGCCAGCTTCTAGACCTCCTGGCGGAGGACGCGTACTACCAGGCGCATAGCGCCTCAAAAACACCCAAAGCTTCAAACACGGTCTGGCGAGACTGCCCTCACTATCAGGCGCATTAGTTCCAATAGTCCATTGACGTTGTCGCTACCGCGTGGCGGAACCCATCTCGTCGCCAAGTGCCTCACGACATACAGACTCCCTGTATTGTTGCTATCGCCTGGCGTGTTGAACCCCGCCGCCAGGCGCCATACCAACATAGCGACAGGTACTGGTTTCTTTGCACTCCGTTTAGTTGCTAAGTCTCATTCATGCATTGGCACACTCTAGAGTACAAATTTTCAATGGTATCTTATTACCAAATTTGCTTATACTTGTATGAGCCCTCCTATCCTATCATACCAGTGAGTTGCTTTACTTAAGATTAGTTGACTCTTTAACAATTCACCTCAAGCAACTAATACAACTTATATTCATTACATAACATTCCCTAACAGTATTATGATTATTCCATGAATTAAGCCCTCACAATCATGTAACCCTGTCTTGTTACTTACCCTGACTAAACTATACCAACCACTACTGCATTTTTATTTCAGCTACAAAACCCTTATCTGACAGATTTTCTCCAATCTACCCTATAGTTCTAATCTTATATCATTAACCACATTTACTCTCCAATCTTCTAGGTATCCAAATTCCATCTCTTTTCACTAATTCCTCTATACCACTTCATGTCCAAAAGATATCACAGCAACCAACCCGAACCAACCCAACTAAAACCTCTAGAACGCCACTGGTGCAACGCTGCCGCCTGGCGGTAACCTATCTTCCGCCAGGCGGTGTATCAGACTTGGAGAAAAACTAGACTCTATGATGCCTGCCAAAATTCCCATTCTCTCATTTTCGCCTTTCTCAATCCAGTCTCTCCCATCTTTGCACGGAAACCAACAATACAAACCTACTATTCAATACTACTATACTCAGCAAGGATCACAAAGCAATTACACATCAATTGTACTCTAAGAATCAAAACCCCAAAATTGTCGGTTTTAAGACATATTCTCACTGTTCCATCAATTTTAACCGTCATTTATATTGGAATTCAATAAAATACAGCATTACATAATCTCTTAACAATTAACCCTTGATTTCCCCCCGATCAGAATCATTCCAGAATGCTCAAAATCAAATCGAGCCAAACAGACTCGTGTCGCCTAGCAAAAATTCATCACCGCCAAGTAGTTCATCAGAGAAACCCAGAAATGGTTACAGGCTTGCGTCGCCTGGCGATACAGGGCTTCACCGCCAGGCGGTGCCTCCAGGAAACCCATAAAACACTCAAAATAGTATGAGCCGCCTAGCGGCTATGTATAGCCTACCAGGCGATTTCTGGAAAATTTCCATAAATCAGAAATTTACAATTAAAACAAGGATCATGGATTCAAGTCATCATACTTTTCATATAATTATTAAGACGAACAAGGAAATCGGAGTCCAGCTCCCCTAACCTCGAATTTCTTAGCTTAAAATATAGAGTATCCTTTGATTCTCCACTTGCTTCCAATAGCTTTCCTTTGCTCTCCTCAATTCAGTCCAAGGCCTCACTCAACCTCACCACTCTCTAATTTTCGTGCTCTGTTCTCTCACCTCAATGGCAGCCTTGCAAAACCTTTCCTCTAACCTAAATTTTACCTTTTCATGGTGCCTTAATGTGGGTTAATGGCATAAAAACGAAAATGGTTTAAATATGGGTGTTTATTGCCATTCATGGTTGCATTATGGACTATTTTTCAGCCACCTCTAGGGTGCCATTCAACTAGGGTTTTCTTCAACTTTTCATATTCAAGCCCAAAACAAAATTAAGCAAAAATAAAGCTTAATTCGGGTTCTCGAAGGTTTGAACCCACCACCCTGTCAATGCCAAATCAATGTTAAATCATCATGCCAATTAATGTTTCTTGCTGACTATTTATTATATTATTCTACAACATCATCAACACATATTAAAATAATAATACTTAAATAGCACACAATTGACATACATAGGACTTGAACCCAAGTCCTCACACATATTAAAGTACTCTCAACCATTTGAGCTAGTACTTTTTCACATCATACTAGTTAGAATTAAATACCATAAAGGCTTCCACTACTTGCATTTATTAATTAATCATTTATTTAATTAATTAAATTCTATAGGTCTTACAAATATCTCCATTAAGAGAATCAAGCGATTAATAAATGATAGAGTACTTAGTACTTTATAGTTTTCTGATTTTGAGACTTGTGTGAATTGCATTAAGGGTAAGCAAACTAACAAGTTCAATAAAAAAAGGGCGCTAAAAGGAGCTCAAACCTACTAGAAATAATTCATACATACATTTATGGCATGGAGATATTTCATAACCTTTATAAATTGTTACTCACAGTATATGTATCTTTAATTACTTTGTTCTAATATGAAACTTTAAATTCCTTTAATGTTTTTAAAGTTGAAGTAGAGTTATAGTGCGGAAAGCAACTTGAGACTAAGAGATTCGATATGGTGACAAGCATGAGGAGTCATGCAAAAGTTTCTAAATTCTTGTGGATTGAAGCACTTAAGACAATTATATATGTAGTGAACTTAGTTCTAACCAAGGCTGTTTTAAGAAAACCTTTTTACTTATTCAAAGTTTGGAAACCCAATTTATGACATATACATCTTTGGGAATGTCCATTTGAAGTGACATTTTATAACTCACAAGAGAAGAAACTAGAACTTAAGACTATTAGTCGGTATTTCATTGGATGTGCTGAAAAGGTCCAAAAGTTATAGTGTTTTATTGTCCATCATATAATACTATTGTGGGATTAAGGAATGTAAAGTTTCTTGTAAATGACTTGATTAGTGGGAGTGGTTTAATTCAAAATAAACATAATGAAGTTCAACCCTCTAAATCAAGTGATAGACTGGTAGTCATTCATGCTCCTTTGGTTCAAGAGCATATTAGACAACTAGTTTTTTTTATCAGCAAAAAAAAAAAAACATATATTAATAAGAAGCAATTGGGTTACCTCAACCTATATACAACAACAACAAAAAAATGCTCTGACTTTCCTTCACCAATACCCACATAGAGTAGTATCTCACCATCATCACAAATTGAGTATAGAAACAAAGATTATAATGATATATACACCTAAGCAAGAAGCAGTCTCTTCATGACTATGATTTGAATACAAAGCTTAGACAACTACTTATTCGAAATCCAAAAACTTTTGGAGATAGATCAAGTTGTTAAGGAACCAATTGATCACCAAGTTTCTTATTAAGGTAGTAAAACAACCTTAAGAAGATCTACAAAGATCAAAGGATCAATTAACAATTTCTAGTGATTAAGAAGTGCATTTACAATAATCAGATCACAACATTGGAGCTGAAAATGATCATGAACGTGAATAGATGAATAATGTTTCATATGCTTTACTTGGTTGAATTCTAATGTATGCTTAGTTTGCACAATACCTGACATTTCACTGTTGGATTTTTCGGAATATATCAAAGTAGTGTTGACCACTAGAAAGCTACAAAGAAGGTAATAAGATATCTTCCATGATTAAAGGATTTCATGCTCATATACAGACAAAGTGATACTTTGGAATTGCTGGTTGCATTAATACCAGAAAATCAACATCTGGTTATATTTTTATGCTAACTAGTGGACCTATATTTTGAAGTGGCAAAAAGTAGACCTTGACTGCTACTTCTAGTATAGAGATTGATTTTGTTTCTTATTTTGAAGTTACCTCAAATGGTGTATAGTTGAAGAGTTTTATATCTGGGTTTAGAGTTTTGGATTCAATTTCTTGGCCATTGAAGTTATATTGTGAAAACTCTGTTGCGTTATCTATGGCTAAGAATAATAGAAGTGGAAGTCAAATTAAGCACGCTGACATTAAATATCTAGCTATAAGAAAACGTCTTAAGTGGTCATTGAGCATTGAGTTGAGGATTGTCAATCCTTTGACTAAAGGCATCCCATTAAAAAAAATTGAAAGATCATTTAGCGCAAATTGGACTTTGTCCCATGTTGTGGACAATCATTATTTTTACTTTGATAAACATTTATTCAGTTTATTCTCATTTTTTATACGCATATTTGTTTATTTTGAGAAATTTCATATGACCTCGAATAAACATATAGTTTATTTATTATAGTTAATAGTCTTTGATGATAGACTTGATATATTATGATATATGGGAGATAATAGTCACATTTGGAGGACCTACCACTAGGGATGTCAAAAAAATCCATACCCGTGGGTATCCGTGGATAAAATACGCAACGGGTAAGAAATAAATATTATAAATGGATACTCGCGGGTAATGCGTACGGGTATTTTTTATACCCGCATGTTAACGGGGTGGGTACGGATATCATAGTATTCGTACCCGTGGATACACGTACTCGTTATACTCTACTTTAAATTAAAAAAGAAAACATGATTAAAACAGTAACACATTGATTTTGTTGTTCAACACTTTTTAAATGAGTCATTTGCACTTTGTTTGTAATTTATAAATGTTATGCATTATATTTTTATTTGAATTTATGGTTAAAATACGTTGTTAAATAATAAAATTTTCTTTTGTAAACACTCGAGAGTACCCATGGATATCCGTGGATATTAAAATAATATGCGAGTACCTACATAACATATACTCATACGGATATGAGTACGGGTACAAGGCAGATATTTATCCAGTAGATAGGGTACGGGGAAGTTACTACCCGTACCCTACCCGCCCCGTTGACATCCCTACCTGTCATCATCTTTGTATTTAGTTTCTTGTATTATATTATAATAGAATAAATGCATCCCAAAGATTAAGGTAGTAAGAGTATAATATAAATTGGGTAAGGGATATGTGACAATAAATGTTATGATAGCAATTGAATGTCAATAAAGTCAATTTGCAGAATATTTGTAACGTCCCAAATTTTTAACCTCAAATTAATAAGACGTCGCATGCATAAATATTCAGAGAGTACAGAGTTTGTGATATGGAGGCGTATAGAACACCAAACATATTCAAAACAAATGAAAAGAGGCTCCACATGGCCTAAAACAAGGTACAGAGTCTCATCCAGAGTGAGAGAAACTTAAACTACTAAAACTCCATTAGCTGTGGGCCCCATAGTGAGCCCGATACTCGTTCAAAATCATCAAGTTGCGGCATCCCTATTATCATTACCACTGCCAGGGGTTCTCACGTCTACTCACATCAATAAAATTGATGATCATCGCAATGGAGGAAACCACACACACAAATCATACAAACAAGCGAAAGGGTAAGCTAGTGTAAGAGATTCTTATATCATAACACTTAACATACAAGTTCATAGTCAAGCATAAATAACAAACATCCACACAAGAGGTACCAAACCATATAAGACACCAAGACTTGACTATCCGGATACGTATCATGAGGCACCACCACGAGATCTGTGGAATTATGTCCTAGCAGTGAGGCACCACCGAGGCCTTCGTGGAATTATATATGTGCCACCCATCCCCAAAATAACATAATTAATAATATTTCATGCTTTTCAAATAACCCAACCATGACTTCATAGTCCTTCATGAGTCATATCCATGAACTAGGTCTTGGGACTTCATTGTGCTCCAACGTAACTAACTCATTCGTGGTCCAACCCTATGAGCCTATCCTACTCATAGTCCTGCCCTACAAACTCCTCATATGTAGTAAACATCCAAGTCTTCTCAACTTGGACCCTGGCACGCACGCAATCACCATACTATGGACTCCTCGCCCAATAGTAGCCGACGGGAACATAACAGTTCCTTGCCCATCGTGCCCCCAAAACATGTAATCACCATACTAAGGACTCATCGCCCATTAGTAGCCGACGAGAACTCAACCAGTTCCATGCCCATCATGTGTCCAACCACCAAGCATATCTCAGACCCCTATTGGACTTAGTCCTTCAAGCCCAAACACCACGCCACACGCATATACATCCTATACTTAGGATAAAGCAGCCAAAATCACACACACAAGCACACATAAACATGGAATTTCGCATAAACTCGCTTAAGCTAGGGACTCTCGCCCAAGTTAAGCCCTCAGTCTCGCTTGGGCTAACTCACCTCGCCTGAGTGAGCTTATAACAGTAGCATCAACACCTCATCTCGCTTAGGCGAGATCCTCTCGCTTGGGTGAGTCACACCTTCGCCCAAAATAACACACAAACTTCGCCTAGAAGAGTATTCGACAAAGCAAACATGAATACACTTTGATAACTCGCTTTGGCGAGCCACTCTCGCCTAGGCAAGAGTGTCCATCGCTTAAAACTCAAAACCTCTCGCCTGGGCGAGATATCGCGCTCAAAACTCTGAGGTTTCCTTGCGACCTCACTAGGGCGAGTGTCTCTCGCCTGAGCGAGAGACCAAGTCGCTCAACCCCGTCCAGAGTCGCTTAGGCGAGATACGCGTACCAGAACAAAAAATGAGACTTTGCAACTCTCGCTTAGGCGAGATGGACTTGCTTGGGTGAGACTTGCAGGGTTTCAACTCTGATCACGCACTCAATTCACCCAACCTTGCCCCATTCGCACAACAAAACATATCATTCAATGGAGATACTATACACAATCATATAAACATAACTTGGCCACAATTTTGGTTCCCAAAAAATCCAAGTTGAGACACAAACCATCTGTACAGTATAGAAAATACCCACATTCATACCTTTAATTGAAAAATCTGTAAAGCAATGGTCACAACACCCAAACCCTTAATTTCCATCATTCATACTCAATTTTCCATAGCATAAACTCATCAGAATTTAGGCATATCACAACATTACGAAAACATACAATTAACAACAAAACACCAATAAGAGCTCCCCTAACCTGGAATTAGTGATCAAAATTGAGAAAGACGGGACCCTTGATTCACAATTTCCTTCTTGCTTCAGCCTTTACACACCCAAAACTCAACTCACACTCTCAATCCCGTGCTCCTCTCTATACTAGTTCACCACACTGCCAAAACCCTTCCCTTTACCTAAATTTTGGCTTTTATAGGTGCCTTTAAGATGGGTTTTAAAAAATAAAAACGAAATTGGGCTTTTAGTGTGTTTAATTCTCATTTAGGGTCATTATAGGATGTTTTCCAGCCCCTCTTGGCTTCCCCTTCTAGATTTTCTGTTGTACTCTCACATTCCCTCCAAAACTACATTATAAAAAATAAAGTTCCAATTTCCTTCCCAACCAAGTTTGAACCCATGACCATTTAGTCACCCCTCAAGTGCATAACCAATTCAACCAATTCATGTTAATGATACATTCCAATCATGAAAAACTCACAATGCCAATTCCATACCCATACATATTATTAAAAATCAATAATAAAACAACAACATAATATTGGCATACATAGGACTCAAACCCAAGTCCTCTCACATAATCAAAGTACTCTCAACCATTTGAGCTATTACTTTTCCACGTCACATGAACCAATAATTAATGTCACAAAGGCGCTTTCTACCCGCATTTATTAATTAATTAATTATTTAATTAATTAATTTTCACGGGTCTTATAATTGCTCCTTAGCTTGAGTGAGATTGATAGAGTTAGTTAAATATTTGTATGTTTCTAATTATTGGTTGGTTTATCGCACTAAAAAGTTTAAGTATGATGCCTTGTATGTTCTGTATGATATAATGGGGCTGGAATTGTTGAGCGTGGTATGAATAAATTCATGAATCATGGTTGGTTGGTTGGTTGGATATTGGCATGAGATTGTTATGTTTGATAAATTTGTGGTTGGTTGGAGAGACATGGTTGTGGTATGAGATTAACGTAATTCCATGAAACACTTGGTGAAATTTCATGGTGGTGTTGGATGTGATGGACATAATTCCATGAATCTCTTGGTGAGATTTCATGGTGGTGCTGTAGTGTATATAATTAGCTAAGGATTCAAGTAAGGATTGCATCTTGAAACTCTAAAGAGTTTGTTAGTCTCAGGTAGAGCGGACTGACTCAAGTAGTGAGAGTAGCAGGAGGCCCTAGTCTTTGGTAGTATAACGACCTTAGATGTTTGAAGGCTAACCTTGTGTGTGATAAGGTGAAACCCATTGGCAATGGCTCTAAAGAGCAGTAGAGGCAACCACAAGTGTAGGCGTCCAGTGAATCCAACCTATTATATGTATCTGGATAAATTGAGTCTTAGAGTCTTGTTGTTTGCTATCACATGCTTGGATGATTGATGTGTTCTTGATTTTTATTGCATATTTAATTGTATGATAAAAATCTTTTACTCTAGCCTACCCTCTTTGCTTGTGTCTGTCTTCATGTGTGTTTTTTTTTTCATTTTTGCAATGATCATTAATTCCATGGTGTGAGCAGATATGGGAACCCCTAGTGATCGCAGTGACGATGGGAATGTTGCAGCGTAGTTGGTCACGAGTTTATGTTGGGCTCACTATTGAGCTCGCGTTTGAAGAACCTTGTTGTTTTGTAATCCCTTGCTTATGAGCAAGCTCTTTATGGACATCTGGAACTTTTATATTCGGTCTTGGCATTGTGTAGTGCCATTGTTTTCCATGTTGGTATAATTGGATGACTGTAAAATCCTTTATACTTTAAGCCTCATGCTCATTAGATATTTTGTTTAACTAGATTAAATAGGAAGTGTGTATGCACGTGCATAATGATTATGTTTCTAGAAAATCTAAATTTATTAAATAAAAAAAATTTAAATTATAATTTTTTTTTTGCCTGCACTATTGCCACATTAATATATATCAATAATTTAATTTAAAATATAAAAAATATATAATAAAAATATGAATTTAATATGTTTTTTGTGTCTTAAATTTTATCTCAAAGAAAATTTTCACTATAACAATACATAATTTTAGAGGAGGTTTGTTAGTTGGGGTTATAATAACATTTGGTAAAAAAGAATATACCGGAGGTTTTAAAAACCCTGGTTAAGTACCGAAGGTTTTGAAAGAAACCCTCATAAAGTTGAAATCCTATGTTATTCTGTTTTATTAGGTTTTACTTTTCCTTTTATATGATGGGATATTGTACTTTATATATTGAACAAAGATTCTAATAAATCAATAAGCAAGCTCTCTTTGAGTTGTTTTTCACCAAACACTTCTTGTGTGTTTCTGTACACGTTTTTGTACGCGTTCTTCCTCTTTTCTCTTATAGCTTAAATATAATAAATAAAATTGATATCACGTGCAGTTAATTGATTTTAGGAAATAATTCTAATAGTTTATGACCTATACGAGTTTGCACGATATAATTTTTTATTTTTATTTAAAATGTTTTTAAAATAATAATATAATTGTTATTATATTTATTTAACCATTAAGAATACTAACAATGATATTGATCTAAATTATAAATGGTAAACTTTTTAAAAGATTAAAAATCTATTTAGTAAAAGTATTAAGTATAATAACGTTTTTTTATAATAATAATAATAATAATAATAATAATGTTTATGCTATAAATATTAATGTCAATGCTAATACTAAGGCTAGGGGTGGCAAACGGGCCAGCCCGGCCCGTTTTGACCCGGCCCATACGTGGCCCGTCAAAAAATGGGCCGGGACGGGCCAGCCCGTCAAATAGAAACGGGCCAATAATCACAACCCGTCCCGTATAGGACGGGCTAACGGGCCGGGCCGGGCTGGCCCGTCTAGTTTTTTTTTTTAAATTTTTTAAATTTTTTTAATTAGTTTTCAAATTTTTTAATTTGTTTTATTTTTTAAATTTGTTTATATATACATATAAATTATTATTAAAGTCATATTTAATCAAATA
>Ga0214544_1005042_pt1 | contig 25962 bp, 8 predicted proteins | sample CNSS3metaG_FD_160074 | JGI IMG/M metagenome (GOLD analysis project Ga0214544, IMG submission 160074) | Root nodule microbial communities from cowpea collected in UCLA plant growth center, Los Angeles, California, USA - CNSS3 | ecosystem: Host-associated > Plants > Roots > Nodule | place: USA... | reverse complement strand
GTAACCCACAATGTATTTATTTACAAAAGTAAGGTAAAATTGAGGATTAAGTAGGTTAAAAGCTTTGGAAGAGATGATTTTGCTAATGAAATATAGCTTGGATAATGGTAAAAATTAACATTATCAGCTACCTTAGGGGCTTTGGACACCCTATGGGCCAACCCTTAGGCCCATATGATTAAGATAGGCCCTTAAAATTTAGGATAGATTTAAAGTGGGCCTTACAATGTGCAAAGGTTGAATTGACTTGATATTGAGTGAAAAAATTGTTTTTATGAAGAAATTAATTAATTTTATTTAGTATAATATTGAAGGGGTGAAACCAAAAGTTATATTTTTACACACAATCAGTTTTGAAATAATTGATTATAATTTAATAATTTATTGATTTAATTATGCCTTTGGTCTCCATTTTCATAGCAAAATCTCAATTCGGTTCCTATATTTTTTTTTCTCAATTTGGTCCTTGTTTTGGGAAATTTGATCTCAATTTAGTCATTTTCGTTAGTGGTATAGTAACAATGTTAAATGGGGTGCCACATGTCAGTTCCTGAATTTTTTTTTTGAATTATTTTTTAAAAAATAAAAAATTGCCACGTGTGAAGCTATCGTCGTGCCATGTGGCAGTGAAAACGTGATGTGGCAGTGATAGTGCCACATGTTAGTATTATGCCAGGTGTCATTTTCTCATTCTCAATTTGGTCCCCGTATTCTAATTGTTGTCTCAATTTAGTTCCTATTTTTGTAAAAATTGTGTAATTTCGTCCCTCTTCAAATTGAAACAAAAATTAATTTTTATATAAATGTTATACAAAAATAAATATATAATATATAATAATAACAAGTCAATATAATAACAATTTTATTAATTTTAACTAAAAAAGATTATTAAGTAAAACTAATATTTGAAACTTGTTTTATATCTATATATTATTCCATATGTAAAAAAAATCCCAATTTTTTTAATTTTAATTTTATTTATTTGGATATTAATTTCTTAATTTAGTTTATTATTTAAATTTAAATTTATTCAATATTTTATTTATTTTTGTACATAAAATTATTATCATTAAAAAAATTATACCAGAATAAACATAATATTATTAAGGTTTAATTACTCGGATGGTACCCACTTTGGTAGGAGTGTCTCAATTTGGTACCCGCCGAAAAAAAAGTGTCAATTGCGTCTCCACTTTTGAAAAAGTGCATCAATCAGGTCCTTTTCAGAAAAACATAATTAACGCCATTAACGGCAGGCCACGTGTCACTCTCACATTTTTTTAATTTTTTTTTAATTTTTTTAATTTTTTTAATTTTTTTTAAATAAAACAATATTTATAGAAATATTAAACTAAATTACTAAATAATAATTACATAAAGATAAGATAACTATATAGTCATCATGACATTAATTTTCTTTTCATATTTTTCATCTTATTCGCAAAGTTATTAAAATTAACTCTATTAATGTTTCATGTACGTAGAAGTTTCTTTTTCTTTCTTATTCATTTTATAAAAAAAAAAAAAAAAAAAAAAATAAATATAAAAATATATATATATATATATATATATATATATATATATATATATATATATATATATTATTTTAACCTTGTGATAAACTTTTTTTTCTTGTTTGAGAGATGCATTCTCCCGATATATTGTAAGTATTTATTAGAATACACTTTTTTATTATTAGAATATTTATTGTTCACAATTTAATGTAAAATAACATACTAACTAAAACTTATAAAATATAAAATTAAATATTTTTTAAAGCAGAGGATATAATTAATATATATTAACAATATCTAAAAAAAAGCTTAGATATTGTTGCTCAATTATAAATTACCTTTAAAAAGTTATATATTTTTATGGAAACATTATTTACCATAAAATTGAAAGTTATACAATACATGATTAAATTTGGTATGATTTTATTATATTTAAAAATGATTTGAAAATAGTTGTAGCAAATCCATTTAAAAATTGAACATGTTGTAGAAAAATAAATAAATAAATAAATGTATAAACATAATTAAAATAAGAATTAAGAGTGTTATTTTAATAATAAGAAAATATGAATTTCAATTTAAGAAAATATTAAGGATGGGTGAAAATTTCCTAAAAGGAAATTATTCATAGAAATATTTGGTTATAAAAGCACATATGTGTGATGCAAATGTTGCGTAGAATGAAGATGAACAGTCCAATGAAGTCTGCAGTGAGATTTGTATTCGTAATGCTTTTGGTTCTCTTTGCATCAGGTTATAAGTCATTTATTTTGAGGATTAAGTATCTGTTTTATTTTCTTAAGTAGCTTTTTTTTCTAAATCATAATTAGTATTTGTTTTGTGTTGCAGATATGTGCATGAAATCAGAGGCAAGAAACGTTGTGACTCTGCGTTGCAGTACTCCCGACAATTGTCAATTTCTTTGTCCAAATTGTAATAATTGTCAATGTATTGACAAGCTTTGTTATTGTCCTGAAAATGTTTTTCCTTTTACCAACAACAAATTCATTCAAAGTCCTTAGATATTTTTGCAATACTACATCAACAATAAGATGCCAGTCAGCTATGTATACAACTTTGATTTCAGATAATTTTGTTTGAAATTATAAAATGATTAATCCTTATTTAAATGTGTATTTTAATTTTTGTTAGAATATAAAGCTAATTCATAAATGATGTGTAATTTTTATATTGTGATTTATTATAGCTTGTTTTCGATTCGGTTGACAAAAATAATATATAATGTGTAAAGGTTGAATTGACTTGATGTGGAGTGAAAAAATTGTTTTTGTGAAAAAAATAATTGATTTGATTTAGGATAATATTGAAGGGGTGAAATCAAAAGATATATTTTTATAGTAGGAAAGAGAGCCTAAATAAAAAGCTCCACCAACCAAATTTCGAAAAGCTTGAACGAATAAACCTTTGGGTCAGTTTTTACATAAGCTTTTCATTTTCAACTAATCGGCCAAATTAATATGGGTTTTAGGAGAGAGCTTACCAAAAATGTGATAATTCAAACTCAGAGCTCAACACTAGCACCGTGAAGGAAGGATCGATGGGAATTACCATACTAGAAGCGAGACTCTTCAACCACAGGGAAAATGAAATTCACTTTATTTTTAAATTTACTCTTTGTAGATATGATAAATGCATTTTCCTTTATTTGTGTCGGACATTATTCTCCACTACCTTATCCACTTGTAAGTATCTCACAATGCATTATTTTTATTTTCAAAATTTATTAATAAGTATCCGTTCAATCCATTCTAACTAAACTTTTTATCTTTTAAATTTTAGGTTAAAATACTCTGTTAGTCCTCCTTTTTGTACCAAAATCTCAATTTGATCATCGTATTTTTATTAGTCTCAATTAGGTCCATATTTTTGTAAATCAGTAACAATTAAGTCATTTCCGTTAATATAGAACTAATATCATTAAGTAGATGTCACGTGTCAGCTCCTCATTTTTTCAAATTTTTGAATTTTTGTTAAATTTTTTAATTTTTTTTTCAAATTTTTTTAATTTTTTTTAAAAAAATATTTATGCCACATGTCACGTCTGTAGTGTGCCACGTGTCAATCTAATGGGATGACACGTGTCAAATTAGTGTATGAATCTCAATTTGATCCTCATATTTGTTAATTTAATTTGATTTCAGTTCCAATTTTTTTTTAAATTTTCAAATTGAGACGCTCCAAATTTAGACTAAATTTAATTTTTATATAAATATTATAATGATACTTTTATTAAAAGTGATATTTCTATTACATATTTTTAACAATATTTAATTTATTTAAATTTATATTTTATATTCAACTTTATTTAAATTTTATTTTAAAATTATAAATATATAGATTTATAAATTTATATTCAAAATATTTGTATAACATTATATATCAACAATTTTTTAGAGTTGGCTTAAAAAGAACAATTTTATAAATTCAAATGTACAATTTTAAAAAAAAAATTATAACAAATTAAAATAAATATATTTAAAATTTTAATATTAAATACAATTAATATTATTAAAATATTTAATAAAAATAATCATAACATTTTATATAAAAGTAAAATTTGGTCTAAATTTGGAGCGCCTGAAATTGAAATTTTTTAAAAAAATTTGGAACTGAGATCAAATCAAATTAACAAATACGATGACTAAATTGGATTCATACAATAATTTGACACATGTCACCATATTAGATTGACACGTGGCATACTACAGATGTGACACGTGGCATAAATATTTTTCTAAAAAAAATTTAAAAATTTAAAAAAATTCGAAAAAAAAATGAGGAGCTGACACGTGACACGTACTTAACGGTGTTATTTCTATACTAACGGAAATAACCTAATTGATACTGATCTACAAAAATGTGGACCTAATCGAGTCTAATAAAAATACGAGGACCAAATTGAGATTTTGGTATAAAAACAAGGACTAACGAAGTATTTTAACCTAAATTTTATTAAATTCTAACGCCGGCTTGATTGACACAATTTTTTATTTTAATTCAAAACTAACTTCTCAATTTCAACGTAATATACTCTAATTAGGGATGTCAATGGACAGCCAGAGCCAACGATACTTTCTTATTTTAATTAAAAATTAACTTCTCAACATCCTTTTAACTGATATTATCTTTTTATTTTTAATTCAAAAATTAACTTGTTCGTATCATTCTAACCTATTTTTACTCAATTTTCTAATTTTTAAAATTTTAATTCAAAATTAACTTATTTTCTGTTTCGTTCTTTTAACGTTCTTTTAACATATGTTTCACCAAAAATTAACTTTCATTATATGTTCAATATTATTTAATGATAGCTAATTATTTGTATTCTAGTAGTATGATGAAACAACCCATTTTCAACTAGTGCAATATGCATGTAAGATCTATTTCTTTTGTTTTAAAATGTTTTGGACTTAGATTTTCTTAGAGGGTTCAAGGTCAGTTCACTAATTATCCCCTCCTAGCTACTCACCACTTTCATCTTGTTTATTTCTGAAAACAATCTACTTTCTTTCTTCCAGTTCTAAAGAAAGAGTTGTGCTAGGACAGCTGCGAAACCCTCCTCCTAGATAGCAGAAACTGTTTTCCCATGTAAGTTGAGCTCAAACTTCCTCCTTTCTCTTTTTTTTTTTTTCAGCTCTTTTGCTATAGTTCCATCATGGGTTCTTCCTAGAATCTCACCTTCATTCTGGTATTCATGTTTTTCAGCCCTCTGGTTTGTTCTTGGAGTTGTGGTGCTCCTTCTATTAGCATTTATCCTCCTTAAGTTGAGCTCCTCTCAAAGGTAAGGGAAGCTAGGGTTTAAAATTATTTTTAGTATTGCATGTTTTTGGGTTCTGAAGCATGTTTACAGTGCCTTTTTGTTGTTGTGATTCGTATGGAACTGATTGCAATGTTGTTTGGTTTTGGATGTTTAATGCTGCATGCGTGAGTAGGGGAGGAACGTGTTGTTTTCGCCTAAGCGAGCAAAACTTGCCTAAAAAGTAGTAGAGAACTCACCTAGGTTCTGCTCGAGTTGTCGCTCAGGCAGCAACCTTCAGTTTTGAGCGAAGCAGGACTTCCCAATGCCCACTGTTTGAGCTCTCACCGAGGTGAGGATGCCTAACTTAAGCAAGAGAACCTCTATCGCTTAAGCGAAGGCTTCTAGCTTGAGCAAAAGTGGTGCATAGATGAGTTTTATTAATTGCTCTCTATTATTGTTGGTTGTTTTACTCCTTAAAGGTATGATAATTGATGTTGAGCATGTATGGTGTGATATTTGAAAGTGTATTTCATATGAATGGCATGAGGTGATAATACTTTGAGATAACATATGGATTTGGTGTGAGAAATATGGATATGGAATGAGCTAGACGTAATTCCATGAGACTCTTGGCGAGATCTTATGGTGATATTGTAGTGTATATAATCAAATAAGGATTCAAGTAAGGTTGCATTCTGAAACTCTAAAGAATCGGTCAAACTCACATAGAGTAGACTAGTTCTAGTAAAAATTTCAATTTTTATATTTTAAAGTCATTTATATTTTTATCATATTTTTTTAATAACTTTAACTTGTTCCTATATCTGAATTTTTTCTTTCTTAGAACCAAAATATAAAAATTACATAAAATCAAAACTGTTTTAGCAAAACAAAGATGTATTCTAAGAGTGAATAGTAATAGTTTTATAATACATGAGTAACTTTTAACAGCAACTTAATATACATTTTATTAATATATAAAACAGAAAATAAATAAATTGCACATACTTGAACAAAATTACAAACACCGATAAAAAATAAATAAATACAATCAAGCTCGTACATTGTATATTTTTATTATTATTATAATATATATATATATATATATATTTAATTATCGATTTCCAATTATTTATTTATTTAATTATGGTTTCCAAGTGCATGGCACATTACTGCGGTTGCACTGTCAATTCACGTTTGCAGGCTCCACACAAACTTCTCACGTGGTACACGTAATCTTCAAATATGTGGGACCTTTTTCACGCGCGTCAACCTTCCACGCGTGTTGCTGCGGATTGCACAAATCAGAGGTTGACTTTTGGAAATGTAGGAATCCAACGTAACAAAAGAAAGAGAAGTAAACCACGTTAGTCTCTCACGGACTGGTCCCACACACTTGCTAAACGACACCGTACAGCTAACCTAAACCTCATTCTGACAGTCAACGCCCTTGTCCCGTTGTGCTCCCTGGTAGTGACTCCAGGCTTCTTATTTCTTCTTCTAATATTTCTTTTTTAATATTTTCATTATTTTTTGTTGTGTTTTTGTTTGGATTCGACAAGTCAAAGGCACATGAGACAAACAATTCCCTAACTTTGAAGCAACCCGAGATAGACAGCATGAATCTTGTGTATCTCTAGATCAAGTTGTTGCAGGAATAGCCATGTTATGGTTGATTTACTCGCAGAGTGAAGATAACGCTAATTAAGACCTGAAAATTTACATTGTCCATTTCTGGGTATGGGAATCATCATCACCATTGTGTCTGTGCCTTCCAATTATTAGTTTTATCATATCATTCTCCATGGTTATTTTCACATATATTAAGGTAATTCAATTCAGGTCCATCTTAACCACTCTACAAGGAATTCATTTTTATTTGACATGTTCTTAATCTTCTCCAGGTTTAGAATAAGGATGTTTCAAGTATCTGTCAACTTTTGTGTGCTCTGACATAATATGTTAATCTAAAACATCATCCACTTTATCCCCTCTTACTTTTATGGTAGCTATTAAATTAACTGATTGCAGTAGTTAATCATCAATTAATATTAATTTAGTACATCCAACTTGGGTATATTATATTATAAATGAACTTTTCTCTGAGATAAAACTTTTTAAAGTGATTATATAACAAAGCTATATATTCTTTAATGGCATACATATAAGTCGAAGTGTTATTCTTCTATAAGCACTTATAAGCACACATTTTAGATCAAATTTTTGTTGTTGTCAGATGAAAGAATGCTGGAACAATCCATAAGCCATGAATTCCGGGGCAAGTGCTGTAGCCCATAAACCTTCCTAGGATGCTTTTTCTATCTGTGATTTATTAAAATTTACTTGAGACAGAAAACATGAACAATTATAGCAATTATTTTCTGCTTTAGTGTTTTTCATCTTTAAAATTGTTGAGGAATTGCTAAAAGTTTTAATCATTCATCCCTATTTACTTAAGGTTTTAATTCTTCTACTTGCTAGAACTACTTAAACAAATGGGATCCAATGAAGAATCTATCTACCTATGTTAGGTAAATAGGTGTATGTTCTCTGCATTGAATGTCCTATTTCCAATGAATCATAATCGAATTTAAAACTCTGATTTAGTTATTTGGCTAAGCTCCATTATCATTCCTAATGTTACTTTTTTGATAAGGAGAATCGTACTTTAGTAAGTAACCTACCGTTTCATCTATAGTAGCAAATAAATAATTGAGCAAGCTCACCTACCCTGATAAACATTTCTGCTAAAAAGAATTGAAAATAAGTCTCATGAGTCAAATAATATCCTAAAAGTAAATATTATATATATTTCTTTAAGGTTGACTCTTGCTTTGGTTGAAATGGGGTCGTGAAGTAGTAGCTTCTGTCTAGTGTGATATGCATCTATCCCATCATGTAACAAGACAAAATAAACATTTAAACAAAACCATAGCCCACAAGTATCAGTACCACAATAAATTTTAAAAATGTCAAACCCCCTCCTCTTTGTAATACCTATGCAGCATATATCATGTTTGTATGGACTCCAACCTTTCAATTCCCAAAAAACTAATCCACAAGCATAGCCATACATCAATGGCTAAGTTGTTTCTAGTGTAAAAATACTTTCACTTTCAACCGTGTGTTTAGTATAATGTTTGAAATCTCATATTATGTTTCAATTTAAATGCAGATCATTAAACTAGATATAAACTAAACCAGTTTTCATCTGAATCAGTTTCTGATGTGTACATGCAAACACAAACTTGGTAAATTACCATGCTACTTCATGTGTAAAGTACAAAGGCCGCATCAAATTATGAGGTGGTGAGTAATGACACATTTTTGTAGTCAACCAAAGATGTTTGAAACGGTTAAGAAGTGAATTTTAAATTTAACTTAATCTCACCGAACCGATTTATAAGATAAAGGTTATATTCACTTATATATTATAAATCTGTCTTATTTCTAGTCGATGTAGTAGTTCTAACGGAATAAAAATCTCAAAAGAAGTCAAAGTAGAATGCATACAAAAACATAACCAGAGCTTGGCTTACTTATATTAAAGCCAAGGAAGGGAGAAGCAAGCATATATACACGTCACAACCACCTTCTCATCTGCTCCACTCTTTCCTGTTATCTTCCTCTTTCAACTGCTATATCTTGTTGCTCTGGTCTAATAAATATGGTTGAGTCAGCCATGTCAAAGACAATGATGGAGGAAGTAATGGCAAGTTGGTCAGAGGGGTCAGAGGAAGAAGAGCTTGTGAGAGAGCTTTTGGATGATGGCTCTCCCCTTCTTGTGCTGTCTCAGGAGGCAATTCAAAACCCCATAACAAAACCCTCTTCAACTCACTTCCTCTCCAACATTTACTCAGGACCTACCATCTCAGATATTGAAAATGCCTTGTCACTCACCAACCACAGAGACCACTTTCCACCACTCTCATCACCCAGGTATATATATAAATGTTTTCAAACTTCTCTGCATTACTTTCTTTTGTTAAAAGTTCAGTTTCCTGAATTCACCATTCATGTTTCTTGTTTTGTTTTTCAGAATTTCAATATTGGAGAGGGGTTTGAGCAAGATTGAGAATAAGTATACCCTCAAAATCAAATGCTTTGGCAATGGGATGGGAGATGATGGATACAAGTGGAGAAAATATGGACAGAAATCTATTAAGAATAGTCCAAATCCTAGGTAAATTCTTTCTTCTAGGTAAATTTTTTCTTCTATACAATTGATGTATGAAGATAATAATAATAATAATAATTCACCTTTTGATTTCAAATTCTTTACACATTTACTGGGAGGTAAAAAAGCTGCAGAGATTTCCATGAATCTGTCCTCTTATGCATGTACAGTACTTTGGCGTTACTTCAAAAGTCTTTCACTCAGAAACAAAAGGGACATGCACTTAGTTTTACACTCACTACACGTTTACATAAAGTTTTCTATAAATATATCATTTTTTTTTTCATAAATTAAAATTTACTTCAATTTTGTCAATACTCTCTCATCTAACTTTGTGAATAAATTGAGCTACATAACTTGATTTTAACTCAGAATCTGAATTCAATTTTTTTCCTAAATAATTATTGAAGTAAGAACTTAAATATGATCCTTCTCATACAAGCTCATTCTCCTGAAAACTCACAAAAAACACTCTTCTCTTCACCCAGAAATTACAGAGTGAGTCTCTTGCTTCAATGGCATTAAATGCATCAACTTAGACCATATTATACTGTCTTTTATCCTCTCAGAACAGATTAGTACACACCTGAACTTAAAATACACTAATCAATCTGAAAGCCACTAATAAATTCACAGTAATCAGTAGCAACGACATTTTAAGAAAAACCACTGGTTAGTGTGATTTTCACAATCAGATTGTCTTTGTCGTTGTATCAAATCTGCATGTATCTGAGAACTCTATGATGTGTAATAGAGATGATATAGAAAAGGTAAGAGGGTGAGGAATATTTTACACGTCACTACGTCAGTATGTTTCCTACGGTATTCGTGTCTTGTCATAACCAAAGATATGGCAAATTGGCTTCACAGTTTCATCACAAATTTAATCACTACAGGCCTAGCCTAGTTACCTAAAACATCCATTTTTTTCATCACAACCTACCCATGTTGTTGTGTTATAATTTGTGAGAGGCCTATTCATTCATCCATATACTGCCCGACAAATACAAATTTAAGATTAAAAGCTACTTTAATAGTTGCAACAAACATGCATAACAAAAGTTTGATATGTATTGTTTAACATATGATGCCACTTTTCATGGCAACTCTGACAAAGTAGTACTATGATGTTAAGTTTTTTTTTTTTTTATCAGATGATATCAATATTTTATACGAATTAAACTCCTATTTTATTAATATTTTGTTTGTTAAGTTAATTTCTCATATATAATACAAAGTTTAATTATGTATTACTAATTTTGATTTTATGGAACCTGCAGGAGTTACTATAGGTGCACAAACCCAAGGTGCAGTGCCAAGAAGCAAGTTGAGAGATCCATTGAGGACCCAGACACTCTAATCATAACCTATGAAGGGCTCCACTTGCACTTTGCTTACCCATATTTTGTCATGGGCCAACCAAACCAATCTCAATCCGATCAACCTATCAAGAAGTCCAAACCCACTTCTTCAGAGGACCAAGTCCAAGCCCATATAGAAGATTATGTCCATGAGGCCCAATCAAGTGCTACTTCGGGTGTGATGCCATCCACTTCACTGGACTCTCCACAAGACATGGCCCAGGAAAACATGGGCTCACAAGGATTGCTTGAAGATATGGTCCCATTCATGGTTCGGAACCCATCAAACAGTGTGAACACAAAATTTTCTTGTTCGTCGTTTCGATCTCCTCCAACATCTCCTATGTGGCTTAAATTCTAGGACTTAATTTATAATTATGAATGTGTAAAGATTTAGAAACACAATAATTTTAGATATAATGGCTTTGCTTATGTGAATTTAATATATAATGTAATAGTATAGTTTTTATGTCACGTGATCGAAGGAAGGAAAAAGGTTCTTCTAATTCTATTCTAGAGTTAAATCATAATTAAAAAATTATTTTTCTCTGTTCATTTTGTCCAAATTTGTCTATCATTTGAGTGTAAAATAAAAATAAGAACGAACGAATAAGATAACGATGGAAATTAATATGATATAATGCATAAATAAAACATGTTGATGGAATCATGTGTTACCTTGAATAAAATCACGAACAATTATTTTCAAATAGTGAGAATCTTCTAGAAACTTATTCTAAAAATGTTAAAAAATATTATTTATTAAATTTATATATTAAAAGATAGTGTATATTTGTCATGTTACAATTATTGATTTTTTTTATCACGTGTTTTAGTACTGTTCTCAATTCATGATATGTGGACAGCTAACATTTAAAAGAAAGACAAAACTTAGACAAGATATTGTAGATATAGTTGGTAAGTTTTTTCAATTCGATCTAGAGATTCTCCTGGATAATATGATATATATTTAGTAACATTATTTAGTACACGTGGGAATATTTAAAATTTGATTGAAAATTTTGATATGTAAGCTTTTTCCAATAAAGAATATGTAAATTTTGTAGCAAGCTTTTTTTATTGGCTAAAATTTACTAAAAATTATAAAATTGGGAGAGATGATCTTAAATAAGTTATGAAAAGTATCAAATTATAATTTTTAACCATAAAGTATATTAAAATATATATACCATTTAATTTTCCTATAATTTTTGTTGGGTTAGTATGTAATATAATAAGTTACAGTAGTTGAATAGATGTAAGATGGCATAACACCTATGAGTTGTACCCATCCAATTGATGCAACTTGCTACCAAGATACCAAAGTTTTGAAAAAAAAAATATTATGTACTGCATGTACCTATGTGTCATATGAATAATAGTAAGACATTGCAAAAATAATGAAGGAAAACGATGATTCATCGTTAAACGTTTAGCAAGTGTATTAATTGTTAATATAGTAATAGAATATTGTCATTTGAAATTGAATTGATTAAATACTAGATTATTAATTTATGTAATTTTGAGCAACTAAAATTTGACAGAATGACAACATAAATTATAACAAAAACTTTAATCACAAATATAGAATTATAACAAAAACTTTAATCAAAATAAAAAATATCCTAGAATTGATTTCATATCTTTTTTTATATAATTCTACTATTTTTAGTTGATGCAAGAAGTGTAATTATTCATTTGAGTTTATTCAGAGTTGTTTACTCTTAATTCCTTAGATAAGCAAATATATTCATTGAATTCTAATCTCTAATCTTTTAGGCCACTTAAAATTCAATAGAATCATGAAGAATAGTAATCATTTCAATGTTAAACTAATTAGATATGTCCAATTTTTCATTTGTGACAAAAATAATTTGTTCTATTTATAATCACAAATAATCTCCAAATCTCATGATTCTGAAATTGCTCAAAAAATAAACATTAGAACTATAAAAAAAACAAATAGATAAATTAAATTAACTAAACATCAATTTTGAAGGTTTAGAAATTATGACCAAAAGTTTTACATCAATCATCAAAAAAAAGAGAATATTAGTTTTGCATGATGCAAAAGCCAAAAAATAAATATAAACTAGAATCAAAAGAAGTAGAAAATGAAGAAGATGGTCCCTTGTACTCTCATCTCCTCCTCCTTAATGGTTTCATGTGTTTCTCCTTTTGTTGAGGTTGTTACCTCTCCCTCGTAACCGTTTTTCTATTTTTTTTTTCTTTTTATTTTTCTTTTAATCATTTTTAGTCCAAACAATATTAAAAGTTAGTACTGCTCACTAAAAAATTCACAGGTAGTAGAAAATTCACAAGCCACCAATGAAACTTGCTAGTTTGCATTCTATATCTTTGAGCCAAATCCATTGATTGTGAAAAAATTCATGAGTCACCCATGTAACTCGCAGATTTGAATTTTGCATCTTTGGAATCGAATCCACATATTGTGGAAAAATTCACATGTTGCTTGCGAAATTCCCTGATTTGCTTTCTTCACTTTTGGCATTAACTCTCTCCTAGTTGTGATTACAACACCTCAAAACACATGTTTACAATGTACAAACTCAAATCTATGATCCGAAACAAAGATAATGCATAAAGAAATCATTCCAATGATGAAAAAATGTATGAAAATTGCCTAAACTAATGTACAAATGCAAAGACATTTTATCTATTTATTACATTTTTTTCTAATAATTTTTCAAAATTTCTCTCATTTTGTCCAAAAGTTAGAAAACTAGAATTGAAGAATGGAGGCATGTTGAAATTATCCACTATCATATAGGGTGTCCTGGGTAGAATTGACGGGGTTACTTGTTCGACTAAAAAGTAAGATTAATTAAATTTTAAATAATTTATATATTTAGATATTTTTAATTAAAGATTTATTGAAAGAAATGATTTTATTAGACTAAGTTTTTTTTATGAGTCTTATAAATATTTGGGTTAAATGTTATTAAAATTGTATTTCGTGTCTATTCCAAAATATGTAACAATTTCGTTTCTACATTTTATAAAGTAATGCAAAAATGTTGTCAACAACAAACAAACTCAAATGACATTAGAGTCTTCTTTCCTACCCACAACTCTTTCTTTCTTATGAGTGCAACTCTTTTTACTGGTGAAGGACGACCTTGGTAGTGGTTACCGAGGCAATTGGTAGTAGGCAATATTTTTCCTAAATTCATATCTCATATATACTAAAACAAAATCTATTCCATTCATGACTTGATTGCCTCATCCATATCTTCCTCCCCTCATTCCCACTCATTTCATCAATAACGGATCTTCAGACAATATTTTAAGAGTGTCAAAATAAATATATAAAAATTTTGGAGGTACCAGATACATAAAATACATTAAAATTATAAAAAAAACTTTTATTTATATATTAATTTACATATAGAAAAAAAAAATTGGGGGATTGCACCTCATCAACCTGTACTACCCTTTCATGTCTTAGTTGTCGCATGCTCACTTCTCCTTCCTCTATCCCTACAATTGTCTTCCCTCCTTGGTTGCTCCTAGTGTCCCTTCTAGTGATATCTCATCAAAACCGCCTCCTTCTTGATTGTAGATCCAACCACCATGTGTAATCACCCCATCCTGTAAGGAGAAGAGACTTTAACATCGTTAAGTCTGTTTGTTGTCAATAACATTTTTCATTACTTTATAAAATATAGAAACAAAAGTGGTACATATTTTGAAACTAAAACAAAATATATATTTAACCCTAAATATTTTTATTTTTATATAAGTATATATTTCAATTTTTTTTAACTTATCAATTCATCTATTTATTTTCTCTTGAAATGCAAGTTGTTGAAAGTCTAAAAAGGATTGGAGAGAGAGAATGCAAGCTAATTGACAAACTAGATAAGAAAACTAAAATAATAACTACGCAATCTCGGTTGATAACAAAATCAATTGAAAAGATACGTAAAGGAAAATGAAAAGTATATTCAAAACTCGATATAATGAAAGCTTTTAATGGAGACTAAATTAAAAATGCTTAAAAAATATTTAAAAAACTCAATTAAACCTATTAAAAATTATGGAATTATGGTGCTATTTTTTTTATTTATATTTACGTATTATTAAATTGTGGTGATGGAGACATGCTAATTTTAAGAGTATTATGACATATACGGAATCTTTAACACAGATAACACACTCTCCATTTTCTTTTACCAAAATATATTGTAGATTTTATTTACCTGAAAGCTTTTACTGTAATTGTTTAGAATCCGATTTTCGAGAAATTGAATTCTAAACGTATTTTCGGTGTTTATGTTAAAAAAACATGCTAATGCAAAATTATGTTTAGTATTCGATTTTTCGAAAATCGAATTCTGAATTAACACAATAAAAATGTATTATCTAAGTAAATAAAAGCTAAAAACTGCTCTTTTGGTAAGAAGAAAGTGTATTCTATGTTAAAAAATTCGAAATATACAAGTCATTTTCGATTTTCTTCTACAAATTTTTAACTTAAAAGGGACTTGAATCTTAGGGTCCTTCCAAACATCATCCATCATAATATTCAATCCAAAAAACTACTATATATGCTATTGATAATTTCCTAAAGAAAATATTAAAAATTAATTAAAAAAAAGGCTGAAATAATATTTTGAAAAGGACATTTAAACGAATATAAGTTATGACCAAAAACACTTTTGATATATATAAAAAAAATCTTTAATGTTTTTACTAAAAAAAAATTCTTAAAAATGCTCTTATTTAAGAAAATTAGTATTTTATACAATACTAAAATAATAAAAAATGAGAAGTCTAAATATTAAAGTTCAAAATGTATAAATTCAAAAATAAAATTATTAATCCATTAATAGAGCTAAAAGTAAATTTAAACTACAAGTATTAGTTTAATTTAAATTTGAAACGAAGCACAAGCATTGTGGTTTTGTTCATATCCTAATAAAGATAAAGGTGATAGTGCAGAAGCACGAGCATTTTGTGGGTTTGACAAAGCTGTGGCAAGAATGTGAACACTGTCACACTGAGTACAGTTTGAAACAGCCATGGCTTCGTGTTTTCTTCCACATATTTTTCGCATTAAAAGCGATAATAATGGTTATAAACCAACAACTCCCTCTTCCTTCATTAAATGAACCTGCCTTAAATTTTCTAACTTTCATCTATTTTCTATCTTTACACAATACCTTTACTTCTTCTTTTCTTTCTCATGTAACATATTTAGAACAAAGGAAATGCATCGTAACCTGTCACTAATCATATACATTAGTTTTTTATATATAAAATCATAATAGGCATTATTATAAAATCTTATCACTAAGGGTATGTTTAAATCTTAAAGTTCTATCAATATCATCACATGAAAACTCCACACAATTGAAAAACCAAAAGATATAAAAAAGACATGGAAGTGAAAAACATTCATTCAAAAGAAACGCTACCTTCTGTTGAGCTAATGAAAATATAATACGTTTTGAAAAATCTCATATTATCTATGATAACATAGAGATTGGGTGTTATTGACTATATAATAGACTCTAAGTCCACGATATTTCTTACCTCAAGTTAAAGACACTTTGAATTAGTGTTTGACTTTTTTTATACTCTTGTAATATAGTGTTGTGAGACGTTTAAATTCTTGTTTTGGAGATTATAGGTGTGTTTGAGATCAAAGGAGTGAGAGTATTTTATGTGTATTGTACAAATTTACAAATAATGATTTTTGTATAGTTGTGGTTTTTTATCTTTATTTGGAATTTCTACGTTATATTCTTGTATTCGTTGTGTTAATCTTATTTCTTTGGTAATAAGATGATTCTTGAGGGTAAAGACGATAATATTCTTAATTGATGATGATTTTTTCCGAACACTGTCAAACTATTACTAAAACATATACTTTAACGATTTGTGAAGATATCATATCTAAGAGCAATATTAAAATTTGTAAAGACATTAACACATCTATTTAAAAATTTTCTCTAAAGATATCGGAACTTCGAATCCATAGTCTTAACATTAACATCTATTAAGAAATCAAACTCCATCCAATCAAATGAAATAACTTGCATGTATTATTTACTTTTTGAAGTATTTTCATGGAGGTTTATCTGCTCACACCATCCCCAACACAAGAAAATCCAACGGCTGCTCATCATAAATACATCTTCATTTCTGTAATAGAAAAATAGTAATTCACGCATATAACAAAAAAAATGATTTGCACATTATTATTGCATTTACTATTTAAAATGAAGAATATTGACCAAAGTGGTAAAGATAGTGGTTATATAATATATTGAATATGCTTGACCAAATGTCTATAATTATTCAAAGCTAAGATATTAAATAGCTTTTAATATATTGTATACTATCTATGTCTTCTAAGGTTTTGTAGAGTCAAGGAGGTTGATTGAGTCATGTCTAGGGTTAATTGGTTTAATGTTAATGTTGATGGTACTATTCGAAGTTGTGGTGGACATATTAGATTGTGATACTCTTTGATCACCAATTCTTGGAACCCTCTTATAATAAATTAAGCAAGAAAAAGAAATTCAATCACCTTTGGTTTCACTTCTTTTATAATTTAGAATTCAATTTTCATTCTAACTAATCTTTAAAAATCACGTCTTTTTTTACAAACATATTAATATTTATATTTGAGTAAATCATCAACTTCGTATGAGAAATTTTTAAAGTCTCATATTCAATTCAAATGGGTAAAAGGAGTATCATATAAGAAAAACAGACAACACATTTTATTTTAAAATGTAAGAAGAAAGTGGTATATACTGTGATATTATGAGTTTAAATGTGTATTGATACCTACTTTTTTCCTTAAAAAATTTCAACAATAAATATATAAAATAATTTGATCATAATTGTGATACTCATAATTGTGACAACAGATTCCAAAATGGAAATCTCATTTTCCAATTACGCCTTTTATACATGAAAATAAATACGAAACATTAGTTAAAGCACCTAGTCAAGTCAGCTTTAACCAATGATTTATGAGTATGGTTTCTCCTTTGAAACATATGTTAGACACCTGAAATCATAATTAATAGCTTCAATTTAAATTATTTACACTCTTTTTTTTCTATTTGGTAACCATGCCATCAAATTGTTTAGAGGTGAAATAATTAAGAACCTTGGTGAGTGACGATGGAAAGTAGTTAAATATTTGCGAAGGTTTGATAGGAAGAATACGTTGATCCATCACATTCTTGTATGAGAAAGTTGATGATATATAAACATTTATTGAGGCGAAGATATTTTTTATATTTAAGTATAAAAGATTATTGGTGAACGTAAATAATATGATTATCGTCATCATGGCCTATCTCTAGCGTCATTTTGCAATATTGATATATGTTTTTGGTGATTAAATATTAATGAAGGTTGGACGTTGCGTTGAAGGAGCAAGGTATTGTTTGGTTCACATGTTACTTACCAATACCATTGATGGTGATGTGTGCATCTAAGAGCTCCAAAACCTGGTGAATAAATTAAAGCCACACAAGGCTTTCACAATCACTTTTGCGTCACTTGCTTTGATTTGAGGGTTGAATTAAATTATGATAATTAGTGGTGTGAGAGAAATCACTGTGTGCCATTAATGAAGATTGGAGTTTTGATCAACACTCTCTTGCACACAAATTAAGCACGTAGATGATGGTTATGGAGTTGGGTGGTCCTCTCAAACCCAAACCCTAGATTTTATATCTGGAGATAGTGAATTCATGAAACTTTGCATATGCTTCATCACCCATCAATGTCATAATAATTTGACCAAAGAAAGTAAATGTTTGGCTTTATTGTTTCATTGTTATTGCTTGCAATTTGGAGTCACTCATAATAAGTGCATGCACAATTTTTTACTTAGGTTTCAGTTTATGGATAAGATGTGTGTCAACGAGAAGCACTTAAAATTTAGGTTTAGTTTTTTAGGAAAAGATAATGTTTAATATGATAGGCATTACCTTAGAAAAATTCCATGATGCCAAATAACGTGGTTTTAAGTTACTTAAGATTGCCAAATCTAGTGAAAAAGAAAAGAATAGGTGAGACTGATTTTATAGTCAAGAAATAACAAGAATTTAGTTTAAATATTTTAATGAAGTTAGAGAAACAAATGAATTAAAAAAAATTTGATTATTGTATATATCATGTATTAAAATTTGTTTACTATGTGATAGGTTATTTATTTATTAAGTTTTAAATAAAAACATGAATGTTTTATCTTTGTAAACATTTTATTGCATGTTAAATATTTGTATTCGCGGGAAAATCATATACATTAAGTATTACAAATTTTAATTAATTGAAAAAAATTTGCTAATAGTGACGAAGTTATATTCTCACTTAGTAAAAAGGTATAAATTAATTAATTACAATTGTAAAATACTAATAAAGCAATAAAATTAATTTTTAATTACAAATTTTATCCTCCATTGTCATTTTACAAATCTTATCACGCATTTTATTATTACGTTTTTTCCAATTTTTTACATACTTTATCAGTATATTGTGTAAAAAAAATTGAGTTTCAAAAAACCAAAATCGTTTTATCATCAAATTTCACAAAATAATATCCTTCTATCACCAACAAAAAAATGGTAAAATCTTGGAAAAAATTGTGTGATAAAATGAATGACACTTAAAATCTTGATTCTAATATATATATATATATATATATATATATATATATATATATATATAGATAGATAGATATATATATATATATATAGATATAGTAACACACAAGAAAACCTTCGATGATTTGTGAAATAACAATATAGGTGAAATAAAATTACATACATAGATATAGATTCTTTTTCTAATAAGCTAAAGTATCTCTTAAAAATTTGATGTGTGACATCTCACCCACAAGGACATCAAAACTTTGGTGTAGATAATTGAAGATTAAAAACATAAATGAAAAGTAGTTTTTAGAACAAACCAGAAATCTCTTCCAAAAAGGAACATATCATAAATAATCACTTTACTGTTGTATGCATTTACTATTTCATTTATATAAACTAATGAAAACATATCAACTTCTGTGTCCATTTTTTTAATACGAACAAAAGGTAATTAAATTATAAATTATTAAAATAAATATAAATATTTTTTACAATTCATTTATATGTAGTTTTTATTTCTTTTATATATAGTTTTATTTAATTAATTTAAAAATAATTAAATTTAAGAAAAACGGTTAAATAGAAAATTAGTAAAACTCAAAAGAAAAACCACTTGATAAAACTGAAAAAAGTGACCACAAAAAAGTGAATTATCTTTATAGTATAAATTATGAAATTAAATAGAAATATATATATATATATATATAACTTTATTGTAAATAATTTTATTTTATTTTATAAGTAATTTTATCATTAAAAATGTGATAAATCCTAAAAAAAGGATTTTAAAATAAAAAATTCATAAAATTGATAAATTAATTATTTTAATTAAAAAATATCTAAAGCACAAATTTGAAAAACAAATATGAACATGAAAAAGGAAAATTCCTTTATATCTAGATAAATTTAATTATTATGTTTGTCTTATTATTTAAGTTTTATTTATAGTTTATTAATTATCATATGTTTTAAATTTTACATATTTATTAAATTCTTTGAGGTAAAAGAAAGTTAAGAAAAAATAAACTGAAACATGTTAGAGAAAAAAAAAAACATTGGATAAGTAAGAAATTGTACCTCTTAAGAAAACACTAGATTATTAAAAATTCAATGATAATAATGCTATATGTGATGGTAGATAATTGATGTCAAATTATAATGATTAAGTGATAAAATGTGGGATCAATCTAAATATGTCATTTTTTTTGTCACATCAACATGGTGAAAGTGATTTACATGGGTAGAGTAAGACAATGCATATGTACAAGTTATTTGCTCATAGATTCGTTTTACTTTTTGTTTTGTGTTCTCCATTATTGGATTTTGCAGAGCCACTATCTGCACATTACAACGGTTCTATTTGGCCACGTTTCAGTTCACATTGTTAAATCAAATGTTCTCACATTCACACTTTAAAATTTCAAATCTTTCCCAAATTCTTCACTCATCCAAATTACTGGTCAGAATTGTTTCACTTGTCAGGTTGAAATCCTTCCCTTAAAATAGTAAATATTGTGAGGCTTAATATATTTTTTGGTTTTTCTTCATTTTCACTTTTTAAATTTTAATATTAAGTGTTATATTCAAACCATTTGTTATTTTTTTTTTTAATTGAACATATTCAAGAATTCGGTAAGAAATTATTTAAATACATACAGTCGTTCTTTTATTTATACGTCTGATTTAAATTAATTAGAACAACAAACAAATACACAACACTAAAGAAAAAAAATAATTTAAAGATTAGGATTGAATTTTTGTTTGAAAAGAAAAAAATTACAAATCAATCACATTCAACTGAAAACATCTTTGAAAGGCTTTGACCTATCAGTATAAACTTTTGCACTTTTTTTACAACTCAAAACATTATTACATTCTTAAATCGCTCACATATAATTAAATTATCATTAAACTCATAAATTAACATATATTAACTAAGACTTTCAAGCTTAAATTCATCTCAAAACAATCAACTGGTCACAAATATTCACAATTAGTTAAACTTCAAATCATTCACCACACAACTCAACATCATCCAATAATCTTTACAACATCAAAATCAAAATTTAAATATTAAACTATCAAAATCTCATATCTTTACACTTTCAAAAAATATAAATTCAAAATTTTTCATCAAATAACATTCTTGCATCAAATGTATACTATGAAGACGGATGGATCTTCTTTATTCTTATATGGTGTTCAACTTTCTCATTTTTACTTAATGTGGGACTTAGGTTCACATTTAAATAACCCAACAATCTCCTCCTCAAGTGTGAGTTTCTTCACATTCACATTTTCCTTTCCTTCAAAAGGGAAAATAGAAAAAACATAAATTTTGAGTGCCTCTAATAAAAAAAGAAAAGAAGCCACCAAAGAAGAGTGAAGACAAAGAAAATAGCAAACTAGTGTAGGTTGTACAAATTTATGCAAAGAAATAAACTTGGATAAGAGGTTTCATACTAGATCTTATATTAAGTTTCCTCTTTCTTGATTGTTGGAAGTTGCAAGAGAACATGTGGTGTATCTAGGGATGACAAAAAAACACATGTTCACATATAACATGAAGCGTGTATTTTAATATTTGTTTATAAATGGACCGAATTCAGGTATCATACTACTTGTATCCATGGATATCCTTATACGCAAAAAATTAAAATTAAAATTAAATTTATACTTTAATAAGTTAAATTAAATTAAAATAAAATTTAATTTATATTTTATTATGTTAAATTTATATTTTATTTTAAAATTTATAAAATATATTTTATTTTAAAATTTATAAAATATATTTTATTTTAAAATTTATAAAATATATTTTTTTAAATATCCGTAGAAAACTACATATACCCGTACGTTTTGAAAAAAACTCGCAAATATTTGTTAAACAAGTAACAAACAGATAATGAATGAAATTTTTGTTGCAAATCGAATTGCGAGTAGACATCGTTCGTGCTCGATATGACATGTTATTATTGTACATGTCCATTAATTAGTGAAAGCATTTATTACACCAGACTTCCTTAGTTTTTCTTTAGTATAAACATTTTATTGTATCAAAAAGTTTTGATTTCTTTTAGTTTTTCTCTTATGTTCTGTATCTCCCATTATTTTTCATATTATTTATATAGTGAATATTTTAGTTTAGGTTTTGACTGTGTTTGTTATCTGTAGTATCTTTCTGATGTGGTATTTTAAATTGTTTTATCTAAATAAAAAAATTAAAATGTAAAAGTTTTCAATTATTCCATCAAAATTAATTATTTAAAAAATGTAAATGATTAAATATAAGTAATTTAATTATTAGATATTTTAATTGTTTAAAATTGTTGAAATCTCTTATCTAAATACAAAGTGAATTTCTTAAACATACTGACAATAAAATCACCAAACTTTAAAATTAAAATAATATTAATAATGATTATAATTTCATTATTAAATAATAATAACAATAATAATATTAATAATAATAATAATAACTTGTATAGTATTATTTTATAATAGGTTGAAATGTACACAGAGAGGATTCAGAATAAGTGAACATTTTTTACGGAAAAGTGAAAAGCATAAAAACCTTTTTAACTTTCAAATGGAGTTAAAAAGACAATAATGTAAAAAGCTACTCCAAGAATATTTATTTAAAAAATATCATTGCATGATGTGTAAACATTGAAATCTAAGAACATTGAGATCCTCAAAGTCAAAGTAAAATAAAATATTCCTCTATCATTATGACATTTTCTGTTACTATATTGAATTGATTTCCACATCACACTCTATATTCTTCTTCTCTGTACCTTTCCAAGTCAACTCCACTTCACATAGTCAAGAGAAGTTCCATTTTAGAATTTGGGGTTAAACATTTTCCCACCAATAATAACTTTTTCAAACACATTTTAAACCATTAACACAGACATATAAATCTCAACTAATATAATAGTATGATAAAGTAAAGTTGTACTGCAATAATTTTTTTATAATATATAGTTTAATCATGGATTTCTGTATAGTTAACAAATAATAATTTTTAATATATAATTATTTTAAAAGTAATACCTCATGTTTCACATAATCTTAGACATTCACTTTTAAAATAATTAATAAATAACGGGGACTCTGATTCAAAATATAATGATTATTTAAGCTGAAATAATATTGATACAATAATAATAATAATTAAATAATTCATAAAATGATATGAAACAAATATAATATCATACTTTTATAAGTTATAACAGAAAAATACGTTATTTTACAAATTTTAAACATTCAAAGTGCTTTAAAAGATTTAAATTAAATATATTAAAAATATTTAAGTTTAAATTTCAATAAAATACATTGAGTTAATATCTAAAATGAAATACGGTGTACATTCACTCAACTTCGTATTTATTTTGTATATCAACTCAAATCCATAATTAGAAAATGAAAATCCTCCAATCAAATTTTGAATGACTTTTTCATTAAATATATATTGTTGTCAAGCAATATTTCACATGAACGACTGCAATTTGGATTCTTCAAACAAAACAATAATCTTTAGAGATGTCGACAATTATTTAGACGATGATTTGATTTTTACATCTCGTGTCTTTCTAACTACTCATGTTTCACAATTAATCGTTTTTTAAGAAAATATAGGATATATTATACGATTCCTAATATTTGATAAGTGAATTCTAATTAAATTCATAATATATATATATATATATATATATATATATATATATTAAATTGTATATATAAAAAAATAATTCTATAAATGAATTTAAAATAAATATAATAATTGATAAAATAGTGTATACGTAATTATAAGAAATTTTAAAATAATTTATAAAATAAAATAAAAACAAGTTAAACCATCCTTTCTTCTAAATTTTACCTATTCTGAATTTATTTGATTTTTTTAGAATCAACAGAAGGATGACCAAGTTGGATTATAATTCACCAATTATATTTACTTTACCCTTTAGCATTTAAAACTTTTCTTTATTTTGAATATTTTGTTTCTTTCCAGTTAACTGCTATAATTCCATTCGATGCTACATCAGTGCAACCAAATAATGTATTATGCAGAGACTTTAGATTAATTAATAGTAATTTTATTAAGAAATAAAAGCAAATTAAATGTCACAATCATAGCCAACCAAGGTGGTTGGAATTATTGAAGGAAAGAAAGATAGAAATGAAACTTTCAAAGACATACAGCAAAGTGCAGCCCACATCCACCACAAGGGCCAACATTTAGATAAATATTATATTTTCTCATAAATTTTTTCATATAATACTCAAAGTTTTTAATAAAAAATATATATAATATTTTTAAAATATAAAACACATTCATTTTCCTACTAATAAAAAATGTGGTAGAAAAATAGTTATTTTTCAATAAAAAAGTAATCATTCATTTATTATTATTTCTTGAAAGTTGTCGTTCACTTTCTTGTTCCATATTTTGCCATCATATGTAACATATTATGAGAATAGTTTTAAGTAAAATAAAAATAACATTATTTTATTTAAATTTTATACAAAATAGCATGACTTTGACGTGGTTTTACTTTGTGAATTTTATTACGATGTGTTTAACATGTGGTTATATATCACTGTTAATAAAACATCCAGAAAATTTAAAAGTATTACGATAAAATAGGAAAAGTAATAATAAATTTGTAAACAAGGATATATTTATAAAATACATTTTATTTATTTAATAACCGAAACATTTACTAATATCGTGTTTGGGTGTGAGGAGAAAAAAAAGAGAGTATCAAAATCGAGAAAAGTAAATATATAAAAAATAAAATTGAATGGTATTAGAGAAATATATAAGACATAAAAATAAAATTTATTTTAAAAAAACTATATAATTTCATTAATTTGATGGATATTAGAAGAAAATAAAAACTAAATATATAAAAAATAAAATGGATTTCACCATTTACTTTAAAATTATTTCTTTTTACTCTCTTCCACAAAATACACTATTTTTTTTCTACCCTATTTATCTTAAGAAGATAAAGGAGTGAGTTAACATCTATCTTCACACACTTTTACCTAAGGATAACAATGGTTAGGTCGGGTATAGATAGTGCATACTCGCAACCCGATCAAAAAAAAAAAAAAAATTCATTCGTTACCAATTTTTTTAATCGTCGGGTATTCGCGGATTCTTTTAAAATCCACGTATATTGTGGATACCCGCATATATGTGAATATTTAAAATATATATATATATATATATTTAAATTTTTTTAAATATAATTATAAATAAAATAAAATATAAATTAAATTTTAATTTTAATTAAATTTAAATTAAAATATAAATTAAATTTTATTTTTAATTTTTTGTGGGTAACAGACACCCGCGAGTATGATATGTAAAACTAATTAAGGATCTTTAAGATTTATAATTCTCACACGATAAATCATAATAGAGCACTAACCTTGATCCATGAGAGATTCTGTGAATATGCGTTCTTTAATTTATAATCTTGTGTGTTCT
>Ga0214544_1005040_pt1 | contig 25966 bp, 15 predicted proteins | sample CNSS3metaG_FD_160074 | JGI IMG/M metagenome (GOLD analysis project Ga0214544, IMG submission 160074) | Root nodule microbial communities from cowpea collected in UCLA plant growth center, Los Angeles, California, USA - CNSS3 | ecosystem: Host-associated > Plants > Roots > Nodule | place: USA... | reverse complement strand
CAACAACAAAAATATATATATATATATATATATATATATATATATATATATATATATATATATATATATATATATATATATATTCATCCTCTTATCATTATTAACTCCAGTATTAGCAAGCTTCACAAAATCACCTTAACATTACAAGTTGAGATTGTTTACTAAAGTATGTTCAGAGATTTTTATTTTTATTTTTTGAGAAAAAATGTTAAAATTGTTAAATCATATTTTGATTTCAGTTTTAATAAAACTCTTAGTTTGAATATATTTGATGTAAATTTTTACTTAAAAAAATAATAAGCATCAAGAGCAGCGTAAAAAGTCGTGTTTAAAACAAATACTTGAGTGTACGTAATTTGGGTCATGTCTCCTTCAAATCCAACTAATTGATGTGTGAGTTTCATGCAGTGCTTACTATTTCACCATAAAAATTAAGTAAAAAAGGGTTAGGAATTGAGATAACCCTGCGGGGTTTTTGAGTTGGTAAACATGGCAACATCATATTGCACTAAACTTATAAAACAACATGTAAAACGTTCTTATTGTTTTTGCTACGAAAAAACACCTACATAATTTATTATTTAATTTAACTTTCTATCACTTTCAGCAACTTAAAAAATTAAAATAGTTCACACAAAATTATATTTTTAAGGTGTGGTACACTTATTTTAAATCAATGCCTCTTATACACGTAACATGAGTAATCCTTTTGAAAAATAAGACACCACTCACTTTATGACTAAATATAAGTCACACTTATCCAAACAATAAAAGCGAATTAATTAATAATGTATATATATCATTTAGGTTAAGTGAAGTTTAATCTTAATATTTCTTTATTTATCTTTTTTTCAAAGTTTATTGATAGTTTTAAGTTCAAATAACATTTTACAAAGGTACACTTTATATTATACCTGATAAAATAATATCAGGTTACTTTAATCTAAAATTAGAATTAGTTCTTTTACAAAATTTCAATATATTTTAGTCTCTAAATTTTAAAAAAAAATTGAATATAATTATTTTAATCTAATTACATTATTATTTTTTACATGTTAAATGTGTTTCATGTTAGTATGAGAGTTGTTTACAAAGTTTGACACACGGTTCAATATTAGAAAATACGTGTTCGACACATCAATAAAATTTAATATAATTGAGTTAAAATGACTATGTACATTCAATCTTAAAGTTTATGGACCAAAATATACCGAAGTTTCGAATAAAAAACGAATTCCAACAATGGATTAAAGTTCAGATACTAAAAACATAATTAATCTAATAGTATTCTTTTAACTAATTTTAAATTTTTACACGAGTTCAATCTTGATTAATATTAACTTTTGTAAAACATATAACAGCTTACTTTCATAAAATAGTGAAAGCCTTTCATTAAATTGAACTGAAATAATCACTAAACTTTACACAAAAACCCCACGATTTTATTTAATTAAATTTTGTTTCAAATAACATTAACAATTAATTAAATTAACACTTTTAATTAAATTTTATGTTTCAAATGGTGAAATTGAAAGAAGATAAACACAGGGAATTCTAAAAATGAAAAAAACACACACATTATTTACACAACATTGATTACTTTTTTTATCTTTAAATAGAACAATGTAAAAAGGAAATTTCTCAATCTTATTAAGCCGCTAGAAGTAAAATGTTAAAATTCATTGAGAACTACTTAACTGTGAACAATTTCATTTAACAAATAACACCAATAAAATCCACAGATTTATGATAAATGAAAACTAAATTTTTGCGTCAAAGTTTATAGAACTAAACAATAACAAAATTTTAGCTGAATATCCTTAAACGAGTGGTGAACAGCTGTGAAAAACAGAGTTAAGTGATCGACTTTGTATGTAGTCATTAGTCTTCAATTACCCAACTTTCTTACGTTATACTCTTACAATTATTATTATTTGATGATCTAATTTCTTATGTCATTCAATGACACACGTTCTTCCCCCATATAATAATAACATAATAATGCAAACAAAGTTCTGTTCTGCGTGAAGAAACTGTCAAAGTACGTATAAATCTGCAGGATGCTATTTGTTTACGCAAAAACCAGCTTTGCCCACAAATGCAGAAGAAACTTCTTACCAATAAAAAAAAGTAGGAAACTGCAGGGTTATTAATCAAACATTTAATAATATAGTTCCTAGATAAGGTAAGGTATTATATAATATAATCTTGGGTTCGTAATTATGGCGATTCTTGAGCCTTAATCACCGTTCTCGAATCTCATGCTACTGTGATTAACATAATTACACCATCAAGAAAGAAATTGAGTGTTCGTGAAGCTGCTGAAACCAACCAAGTTTTTTAAAACAAACAAGCGGGTCTTATTCCCAACAACATATCCACAAAAGAAAAAGAACAATTTGACTATTTTTCGCACAGAAAAAAAGTGTAGGGTAGGTACCCTTTAAATAACCCACAAAACAAAGGGTAAAACAGTAATTAAAAAGAGTTGGCACCCCATATAAACTACAACAACAGCTCTCAAAAACATGGACCAAACCAAACACATGTAACACTCATCACTCTCTCTCTCTCTCTCAGACACTGTTTCTTTCTATGTACCTGCTCCTTTAGTAACACACAAAAATGTTTAGCCCTTCTCATCTAAAAACCTTGCACCCTCTTCAAGTTTTCTCACTGAAACAACCTTCGTCTTCAACCATAAGCTCCATGAAGTTGAAGAGAATCGTCCACACCCTCATAATCTCCCACTTGTGCCGAATCATTCGTGCACTCTCCAAAGTCAAAGCTGTGGTGGTTGAGATTCTCAAGGACAATTCAAGCATCCACAAAAAGCATTTCAGCAACAGGCGCAAGAAGATCATCTTAGGCTCCTTCAGGCTTCACTACAACTGGTGCTCCTCCAAATCCTCACACGTGTTACCGGTTCCAGAACCGGTTTTCGAAGGGTTGGGTTCGGGAGAGGCACAAGGTGAAGATTGCCCCTACCTTCGGTGGCTTGAAGAGAAAAAGGTTGAAGAGAAGAAGGGTGCAGGTGCAGGTGGTGCAAAAGATGAGCATGAAATGAATGAGATTGATGTTTTAGCAGAAATGTTCATTGCGAATTGCCACGAGAAGTTCAGGTTGGAGAAGCAAGAGTCTGATAGGAGGTTCCAAGAAATGCTGGCTAGAAGCATGTAAAAAGTTGTAAACCGATAAAAGCTCGAGATGTTTTGGTGTTTCTTTTCGAAGTTAGTTCCCTCGGTTGTGCGGTGCTTTCCCACATTCGAATTCGAAACTGTTGACAACATGGGAAAGAAAAGGTTGTCCATTGGGTCTTATTATTTATGCTCGCTCATGTTTATTAATTTGCCTTTTTCTTTTTATCCAAACTTTTCAAAAGACCAAGAGAGGGGAGTTTGAAGAATTGTACACGATCTGTGATGGGCTTGGGAATTGTGCAATTCTTCTGTCTATACGCTCACACTGGCTTTAACCTTTAATTTTCAGACTTATTTTCATCATAATTGAGAACTGCTGAATGGAATTATTATGTATCCAAGATGCATGATCATTGATCATTGAATATTTATCAGTTATTTTATGTTCACACTCACGTATTAACGGAAAAATGTGACAGGGAATAGTTAATCACGTACATTCAAAGCAAATACCTATGTAAACAGCGTACTGTGTTCCAAACACCTAAATATAGGTATAAATTATTGGACACCGACGTCTTATCCATTGTTAAACGATTTTTGTTGGTACTGTCTTGTTTGTTAGTCCATGCGTAGGTTGTGGCCAAAACAATGAGAAAGAAATATCAAACTTTCCAATTCATTTGTTAACATATCTGTTTAAGACTTTTGCGGATCGAGTCTGAACTATGATTTTTTTTTATGCCAGTTTATTTATTTCCTGTGGGAACGAATATGATATTTTTACTTTTTAGCATCTTGAAGTTTCCAACCCTACCATATCTCTTGCTGACTGCATAGCTATGGAGCACATGTCAATTGTAGAGCTTCATTTTGCAGAAGTTACGTTTACTTAAAATTGTTAACCATTTTTGTTTGTATCTGGACTCTAGATAAAGAGAGGACTCGGTCTGTACCCAACTCACCTACTCCAACTCCTCTCTTCTTCCATTTTTTTTTTATTTTTTGCTTTGAATTTTAGTTTACAAACATTTGATGAAATTTCTGAAATTAAGAAAAGGGAGAAATTGTTAGAAAGGTAGAAAATGAGCTTTATGTAGCACACTACACTAACAGAAAAGACTAGTTCTTGGGTTCATAACAGAGAATCTTAATTAACCTTAACATGATGCAGACAGTAACGATATTAAAATGATGGTCCCCATTAGGTAGGTAAGTGCTTGGATCAAGATGCACGCACTCTCACTCACTACCGGACAGCTAGACAGGTTTTGAGATAGTTAAGGTGATAGATCCAACATGTGGTACTTTTCAAACCCAAAATCATGTTTACAAGTAAAGTAATATATACTAATTCATTCAGCTTCTCATCTATTTCTGCAATCTTCAGATGTACCAACTTAGAAGGTTATATATCCTTTCCCTTCTACCACTCATTGTGTTCTGTCTTACTTCACTTTAATAACATTTCACAAAAACAGAAAACCGGACATCATGTGTATCAGCCTTAAAGGACGAGCACATGTCCATGACAAGAACATAGGTCATTCATGTCATGTGCTTGTGAACTTAAACAAAACAAAAGTTGTATTCTTTTAGTCTAGTTTTTTTCATTGTATTGTTGATCTTGGACCATGCATATGCAGTAGCATTTGCTCTCAAAGTTTGAGTATCCCAATAATTGAGCAAAAAATAAACCTGGTAAAACAGATGGTAAAAGAATTGTTTATCCTCAAGTGGGTTTCTGAAAGTCAGAGATAAGCTAATTAATATAGTAGCTAATTGCAAGGGTAAATAATTGATATTAGGATAATGGACTAGTATAGTCTAGGCTAATCTTTGGGATGGGACTTCTTGTCTGATTAATGTTGGATCTTGAAGAAACCTGTGAGGAATTAATAATTACACAAATGATAAATAATTTTGTAAATAAACTATTAAGTATATTAAAAACTATCTCAGTAAGATCCAAGTATTGTATGATTAATAATAAATACTGGGTAAGGAAATATGCTAAGTATCACATCAGTTCATGCATGATGAGACTATCTTATGTAATTGTTGAGGAATCTCAACTATTCAGATTAAAGTTGAGTGGATGAACAGAAATAATAATGAGAGAAGTAATTTTGAGTTCTGAGATGTTTGTCAAAGTACAGAAGTACAGGAATTAAGAGCAGTGAATAGTCCCTTAGCAATTATGCAGGGTTGATATGAGGGTAAAAGGAGATAGGTATGGCATCAATATTGATGCCTTTTATTGTGGTGATAGTTATGCTTTATTCCGAAACTTCTTTTGTTGCTTTATTGCAGATAGGTGTGGAAGCTTTAATGGATACAAACTTGGTGCCTTTGGTCTCCTTGTTACCATAGAAACTCTGCTTTTACACATAAAAGTGAATGGGTGGAACCACTTCCGATTTTATTCTCTATCACAGGATCAAATGGATGAGGTGCTTCTACCTGCTCTAATTCCGAACTTCAAATTTCAAAGCCAACATTGTGGATCTCAGGATCTATCTCTATTGTACCAGCATCAGGAATACTTTGTTTTACTATGTTACAAATTAATTACACAAGCAACACACAAACATATCTCTAAACTTGTTTGATAGACATTTACAACTAAAAGGTTTAAAGACAAAGATATCTCCAACTAGTTACAAAATTGATCTTGGCATAACATCTCACTTAAAATATTAAGATATATTAAATAAATGATCATTATCACTTATATATGTTTAATATTTGTGTCTGATGTGAGACTTAATGTGCCATATGCAATGACAAAACTCTTTTTAAATTCTTAACACATTTTTTTGGGTTTATATGCATTTCATATAATTTAAAAACTTTCAATACTTTCATATAATTTCTTTTCCAGACATTCTGAAAATGTCTCGTGAGACATAATTTCTTTCAAAAGTTTCTTTGCAGTTTAGTGTTTACGATCTATTTCAAATTCTAAGAAAAAAAAGTAATGCAAAGTGCTAAGAACATAACACTTGGAATAAAAATGATCTCAGAGTTTGTGAAAGTGAAGATCGCGAAAACGAAATATGGGCTCTGAAATGTGAATGTAAGACAGAAAAAACAGCTTTAGGCACTACTCTCTTGGCCTATTTATTAGCCTATGTCTACAATCCTTCTTCGTTGATGGGTCATGATCCATCATTTTCTTTTTTAACAGCTTTGGATTTTGAATGTTCAAAACTTCGCTTTCTATTTCTTTTAAAGTACAAGAAAAAAAAAAGTACAGTAGAGAAAATAGATTTTATACAGCGAAAATTCTGTTTGATAATTTTTTGTTTTATTAGCATCAATCTTTATATCAACATCAATATTTAAAACTGTATAAATTTATGTAGAAAAAAATGTTTATTATAAGAAAAGGATAAAACACATTGCTTAATAAAAGCTTAGGAACTCTTTCAGATGTTTAAATTCTGCCTTGTTTTAAAAAAATCATGATTTATAGCTAAAAATTACTCTTGAAAGAAGATTTTAATTTAAGGGTTAAAGTATGATTTTAGTCTTTTAACTTTAGCGCAAAAATTTTGTTATTTTTTAGTTATCAAATTTTAAAAATAAATAAATATAATTTTTTAATTTAATTACATTAATTTTTTTTTACTTGTCAAACATGTGTTTAATATTAACATTTGAGTTATATTGTTTATGTAATTAATTGACATGTTTTACCTCAATATTAGGAAAATGTATTCAAAATTTAGGAAGTAAAATATATTTATCCCTTAATTTAAATATTTTGATAAATACAATGATTTTAGTACTCATAAGTTTCTCCATGTTTATTTATACTTTAAAAGTGTTTTTATTTTACTATCTAAAAATATTTTTAAATTGAATAATAATATTTTGATCACTTTTAATTCACCACTCCAATGATCATTGGATCATCACATCACACCATTTCATTGAAAAAAAAAACAAAATAGATAATTAAAAGGTGATAAAAGTGATGGATTAAAAGTAAATAAAAGGATGGATCAAAATATAATTATCTTTTTAAATTCTCTTCTTCTGAAATAATCCTTTCAAAAATTAATCAGCTATCTTAATATAATATTTTCTTAAATTAAATTGTTTACTTTTATAACGAAGTAAAACTTGCGGAAACGAAGTAAAACTTTCGATATGACTTACGGAAACATGAATCTGGACATACAATTATTTTAATTTAAAATTTAAAAACAATAAATTTATAAATTTATTTTATATTTAATTTTTTTAATATTAAATATGAGACTTAGATCATCTCCTTCTCAAAAATTATAGCTTGATGTCAAACGTATGTGGGCGTGACTGATAATGTATTTAATATTTATTTTTTTATTTTCTTTTTGGAAATCATTAAATGATAGCAATGTTTGATATCAGCGCCAAATAAGTTGCAATCTATTTGGCTGTAAAGCAAACTTTGTACCTAAAACATGCATCCTCCAACAACTCACTAACCAACAACCAAACGTGTTCTCTTCTCATCACTCATTTTGACGTTGCCATGATTATAGATCTCACTCACCATGCTCTGTCAAATTTTCTTAATCAATCTCATCAAATGGAATATAATTTCTTCAATTCTAGTTCTTATGTACACTTTATGTCTCTGCTTTCTCTGATGCTCAAACATGATGACTAAAATCATACAAGATACAAGAGGAGAAAATAGAAACAAGAAAAAAGAGCTCAGAATTTGGAACAATAAAACAGACAACAAGATCAAATCACAAAAAAACAGACAACTAGTTCTGAGTAGGATTTGGTATGCTGGATGGTGCTTTTCTCAGGCTCAGTTCCACATCTTTGTTCTTCTGTTTCTTGCTTCCACCTATCTTACTCATACTTGTTGAAAAAGAAGTCAAGGATGAAGATGGAACCTCTCTTGACACTGCCACACTTCTCTCTCCTGAAAACCTCTGTTCATGGGAGACAGAGTACAAGGACAACACAACAAGGTGAACCATGACCAACGCCAATACAGCCACCAAAATTCTGCTACTTCTCATCTTCATGATTCTGATAAATGAGAAAGGGTTTTTTTTAGTAGGAGAGCGAGAATGAATATTTTCTAAGAGTTGGATCAAGTTAATATGAAAAGAGCAAGAGCATGCCTTGTGCACGTGGTTTGTATTCTCATGTTCAATCGTGTGATTTTCTTATATTTAGAATTATATTTGAATTTCTAATAGTTTGGTAAAAAGTAATTTATATTTTGTCATCTTTCACCATTTTTAAAATTGTCTTTCCACTGGTTTGCCTTGTGCTTCCATGTTTTGGGTATGACACGTGAAAACTGAAAGCCTTATACTTGAGTTAGATTAGAATTGAAGCAGAAGATCCCAACAATCTTAGTTGGCTTGTCAGAAACATTTGAAAACACAGTTTCTCCCTCAACCTTTGTTTTTTTTCTGTTTCTTTTGTACTGGAGATTCTTCATGTTTTCACGAGGTTGGAAGATGGGATGAGTATAAACTACGAAATTCAGGATCTTGCAAAATTTTGACTCACCCCACATGATTGATCTTCACAAGCCTACCCCACTTTTAGTCACTGATTTTGACTTCCCACTAGGATATATATATATATATATATATATAAAAGTAAAAAACATTATGAGTCTTCATTCAATAACGGTGGTCAGATTCTTACCCCACATCATCGGAGTAGATTACTTCCAAATACTATGGAGGCATTGATGTGTCTCCAAGACTGGTTATGGACCAATATGGAAGGTAATGAAATTAACACTTTTACTTATATACTTTAATTAAGTGATTATTAGAAATTTTTAATGAATCATGCTCTTCTAGATTAAAATTGGACAATATGAAACTTTATACAATGTTGCAAGATGTGGACATTGATGAAGTTAGTAATTTCTTTAATATTTTATTCAAAAATAAACTACAATATAAATTGTTAGTGATTTTTTATTTGTTTGTTTTTCAAGAATCAATCGGAGAAAGTGAGCTTGTTAATCCAAACACTAATTATGGTTAAATATTTGTTTTTTAAACTATTTTTGTAAATACCCGTGGGTACCCGTGGATACCCGCGGATATGAAAAAATAGACGGGTACCCACATAACGGATACCCGATGGATATGGGTATGGGTATGGGTACGGGACGAATATTTATCCAGCGGGTAGAGTACGGGGGAGCTACTACTCGTACCTTACTCGCCCCGTTGACATCCCTAGCGACAACGCCTGTGTGTACAATTTTTTATATTTGTGTGATATTATATTAATATGTAATGATAATATAATATTATTAAATTAATATATAAAATAAAATTATATTTATTAAAAATAAAATAAAATATATAAGAAAAGATGAAAGAATAATTGTTGATAAATAAAAAAAAAGGTTTATAAAAATAATGGTCAATTTTTAAAAATTTAATAAATAATTATATTTTAAAAAGTAAAATTAATATTTTAAAATATGAACACAAAATAAAAAATCTCTTTAACACGGTTACATAGTCAACATAGGGAGATATTCTGCAGACAAAATAGTAAAAGGTAAATCTATGCATAAAGGACCAAGGCCCTATAATTAATTACCTGTGCCATGACCTATGTCCAATAATGTTAGTGATTCAAGAATTATCTAGGTGTTCTAGTTTCATGTTCATCAACTTCTAAATTTTAAAAGAAAAAACACAAAGTAATTTTTAAAAAATATAGAAAGTAAGGTAAAGAAAGTTAATATAATTCTACATTTCACCTTAGATATCAGTTTTGGGTTGTGATATGACTTTTTCATGTGCAGAAATTGAAAATAAAAATATGGATTTTGGATAAATAAACTTTAAAGGATACTATGAGTTGTGTAATGACACAGAAAATAGTCTAAGTAGTATCGATTTTTAAAAGATGATTCTATATTATTTGATTAATAAAGGTCATATAGATTAAATGTTTCATTTATAAAAATTCATTATTTTTATATGTTTTTTTCTAAAACAGTCTTCTTATCTTCTTTAGAATTTTAACTCTTTTTTTCATCCTTTTAAAGATCAAAGATTATATGAGTGATCTTAGCAGAGAGTTATACTTTATCATTCGATCAAAGTTAAGAACAGAGTAAATTCTCTTTTGTCCCTTTTGAAGGTTGTGTTTTGAGTTGCATGTAGCATGTATAGTTAAATACATGTGACTCAAAATAATTTAAAGTGAAAATTTCTTTATTTGTGATCATAAGATTACACTTAGATTTTTAATTAGAGTTTTGTTTGTATAGTTAGATTATCCTGTGGGGAATATAATTTTAAGGTAGGGGTGATCATGGATTGGATTTTTAGTAATCCAATCCACATCCATTTTGGATCCAAATAATTGGATTACATTTTCGATCCAAATCCATTTTTTCAAAAAAAGTAGATTGGATTTTTTAAAAATCCAGATCCAAATATTTAGATCAAGTTTAAATACAGATCTAAATATTTGGATCAAGTTCAAAATCCAAAATTCATTTTTCATAAAATAAATTCAAATTAAATTTTTTAAAACTTATGTTCATAGGGCTGACACCATAGAATTTGATAGATTTTTTGTCAGGGCCAACGAGGCCAAATTTCAGCATGGGATGAACTTGGATGACTTTCGAACGAATTTCGTCGGTCGGAACCGATTTGACTGAACATGGCCAATTTTCGATCACAGTTGACTAAGTTGAATATAGTCAAATTTCGTTCGGGACTTATTCGATCGAATACGGCTAAATTTGGGCTAGTGCCGACTCGACCAAATTTTGGTCATGACCAACTTGATTGAATTTGGCCAAATTTACGTCAGGACTGACTCGCCTAAGTATGACCAAATTTCGATCGCGATCGACTATGCCGAATACGACCAAATTCAGGCCAGGACCAACTCAGTCAAATTTTGGTTAAGGCCAACACGATCAAATTTTGACCGGAGCCGACTCGACTGAATTCGGCCGAATTTCGGTCGTGGCCAACTCATTTGAATATTGCCAAATTTCGATCGTGACCGACTCATTTGAATACGATCAAATTTCATCCTAGGCCGTCTCAGCCGAATACGACCAAATTTGGGCCAGGGCCGACTCGGCCAAATCTCAATCGGGGCCAACTTGATTGAATTCGACCGAATTTTGACTTGAGCAAACTAGGCTAAATACAGCCAAATACGGTCAAATTTTGTCTAGGTCGACTCAGCCAAATGTAGTCAAATTTGGGTCGGGATGAACTCAACCGAATACTTTCAAATTTTGTCCAGGACCAACTGGACCAAATTTCGATCGGGACCGACTTGACAGAATTTGGCCTAATTCAGCCAAATTAGGGTCACGCTAACTCAATCAAATACGACTAAATTTGGGCTAGTCCGTCTCAACCTTTAGCCTAACCTAACCAAAATATAAACTGAAAATTTGGATTGGATATTTTGGATTATCCATTTTGAAAATCTAGATTTAGAGTATGGATATACAATCCATAAAATATATAAAATGTAGATCAGATTGATATCCAAATCCAATAAAATGGATTGGATTTTTAATAAAATGAATATTAAATGGATTTGATCATAGCAAAAATGGATTGGACCATGAAAATTAGATTTTTTGCCCATCCTTAGTTTAACTTTTCAGATCATCCTCTGGTTCCTTCCACTCATTTAAGAGTTCAATAAATATAAATTATTGTTGTTATCCTCAATTTTTATTTTTATGTATTAAATAAACATTAATTATTACTTTTACCCTCATATTTTTATTCTTTCAATTTTATATGTATTTAATCTCTTTTTATTAATACATTTTTTTACAAGAGTATAATTTAAATTTGTTAGTACAAATTTATTCATACATTAACAATTCTTTTATTAAAGTTCTAAAACTTTCAATTAAATTGTAAGCTTTAAAGTTTACGAATATAAATTTCAAGGTGTGTTTACGGACGTCTCACATCACACGTCCCACGTCTCTCACGTCCCATGTCACATGTCACACGTCTTATGTCTCTCATGTCCCATGTCACATGTCACACGTCCTACGTCCCACGTCTTATGTCCCACGTTCCACGTCTCACGTCCCATGTCCCACGTCCCACATCTCTCACGTCTCACGTCTCACATCCCACGTACCACGTCCCACGTCCCACGTGTAATGTCTCTCACGTCGCACGTCTCACGTTCCACATCTCACGTCTCTCACGTCTTACATCTCACGTTCTGCGTTCCACGTCTCACGTCCCACATCCCACGTTTCTCACGTCTCTCACATCTAATTTCCCATGTCTCACGTCTCACGTCTCCCACGTCTCTCACATCACTCACGTCACTCACGTCTCCCACGTTTCTCATGTCTCACGTCCCACGTGTCACATCTCCCACGTTTCACATCCCATGTCTCACGTCTCACATCTCATATCTCGCGTCTCGCGTCTCACATCTCACGTCTCACGTCCCACGTTCCACGTCCCACGTTCCACGTCCCACGTCTCACGTCTCACGTCTCACGTCTCACGTCTCACGTCTCACGTCCCACGTCCCACGTCCCATGTCCCACGTCCCATGTCTCACGTCGCACGTTCCACATACCATGTCTCACGTCCCACGTCCTACAACCCATGTCCCTTGTCCCACATCCCATGTATCTCACGTCTATCACGACTCCCACGTCTAACGTGTCTCGTCACACGTCTCTCGTCCCACGTTCCATGTGTCACGTTTCACGTCTCACGTCCTACATCCCACGTTTCACGTCTCATGTCCTACATCCCACGTTCCACGTCTCACGTCCTACATCCCACGTTTCACGTCTCACGTCTCACGTCTCACGTCTCACGTCTCACGTCTCACGTCTCACGTCCCACATCTCACGTCTCTCGTCTGACGTCTCTCGTCTGACGTCTCTCGTCTCACGTGTCATGTCGCACGTCCCACGTCCCATGTTTTACGTCTCACGTTTCACGTTTGACGTCATACGTCTAACGTTTCACATCTCACGTCCCACGTTGTACATCTCTCGTTTCACGTCTCACGACGTCCCACGTCCTACGTCTCAAGTCTCACGTCGCACGTCCCATATCCCATATATTACGCCCATGTCTCACCTTCCACGTTCCATGTAACACGTCTTACATCCCACGTCGCACGTATCACATTGTTGCACTAAAATACTTTATTCTTTCATAAAATAATGGTGCTTTAGTTTACTGGTTGCAATAACTAATGTTCCTTTTTGTTTTTTATCCTTCTTCAGATAATAGCTTCTTATTGATCGAAAGAAGGAAGAGAAAGAACATTATTTTACCGGAAATAGGAAAGCTAACTTTATGCAACAACAGTAATTTGAAGTTTTTGCAGATGTCTGTTATCATTACATGGATGATTTTAGTAAAATGTTTAGATGTTGGTAGACAATATTTTTTTATTGGTTTTCTGTTCTAACACTCAATATGCGAAGAGATGTGTCACAAAATTCTAATCAAGGGTGGGCAAAACATCCATTTTTTATAATCCAGTCTATTTTTTCTATGATCTAATCCATTTAATATCTATTTTATTAAAAATTTAATCCATTTAAAATCCATTTTATTGGATATGGATATCAATCTGATATATATTTTATGAATTGGATATCCATTCTCTAAATCTAGATTTTCAAAATGGATAATCCAAAATATCCAATCTAAATTTTCAATTTATATTTTTGGTTAGGTTAGGCTAAAAGTTGAGACTGACTAGTCCAAATTTAGTCGTATTTGATTGAGTTGGCATGACCCTATACAAAATTTGGCCGAATTCTGTCAAGTCGGTCTCGATCAAAATTTGGCCCAGCTGGTCCTGGATAAAATTTGGAAGTATTCGGTTGAGTTCACCCCGACCCAAATTTGACTGCATTGGCCTGAGTCGACCTAGACAAAATTTGACTGTATTCGGCCGAGACAACCACGACCAAAATTTGACTGTATTCCTAGTTGGCTCTAGTCAAAATTTGGTCGAATTCAATCGAGTTGGCCCCGATTGAGATTTGGCCGAGTTGGCCCTGACCCAAATTTGGTCGTATTTGGCTGAGACGACCTAGGATGAAATTTGGTCGTATTCAAATGAGTCAATGACGATCGAAATTTGGTCGTATTCAACTGAGTCAGCCACGACCGAAATTTGGCCGAATTCAGTCGAGTCGGCTCCAGTCAAAATTTGGTCGTGTTGGCCTTGACCAAAATTTGATCGAGTTGGTCCTGGCTTGAATTTGGTCATATTCGACAGAGTCGATCCTAACCTAAATTTGACCAAATTCAGTCGAGTTGCTCATGACTAAAATTTGGTCAAGTCGGCACTTGCACAAATTTAGCCGTATTCGGTCAACTAAGTCCTAAACGAAATTTGACTATATTCAATTTAGTCGGCTGTGATCGAAAATTGGCCATATTCAATCAAGTCGGTCCCAACCAACGAATTTAGTGGAGTCAACCCTAACCAAAATTTGACTAATCAGGCCCTGACCCAAATGTGGCCATATTTGGCCAAGTCGGCTCTGGCCAAAATTTGGTCGTATTAGGCAAAATCGACCCTGGCCGAAATTCATTCGATCTCGACTGAAATTTTGTCGAGTCAACCTTAGCTCAAATTTGGTCACGTCGTCCCTGACCGAATTTCGTTTGAAATTCATCCAAGTTCATCCCATGCTGAAATTTGGCCTCGTTGGCCTCGACAAAAAATCTGCCAAATTTTATGGTTTCAGCCCTATCGAAAATCTAATCCACATCCATTTTGGATCCAAATAATGGATATGGATCCAAATTTGTGTCCATAGGGCTGACACCAAAGAATTTGACAGATTTGGCCGAATACTTCGAAATTTTGTCCAGGACCAATGGGGTCAAATCTCGATTGGGATCGACTTGACAAAATTTGGCCTAATTCGGCCAAATTTTGTACAAGGTCATGTCAACTCAATCAAATATGACTAAATTTGGGCTAGTCCGTCTCAACCTTTAGCCTAACCTAACAAAAAATATAAAGTGAAATTTTGGATTGGATATTTAGGATTATCCATTTTGAAAATCTATATTTCGAGAATGAATATCCAATCCATAAAATATATAAAATGTAGATTAGATTGATATCCAGATTCAATAAAATGAATTTTAAATGGATTGAATTTTTAATAGAATGGATATTAAATGGATTGGATCATAGAAAAAATAGATTGGATCATAAAAATTGGATTTTTTGTCCACCCTTATTTTAAGGAATATATTTGAGTTAGAGAGTGGTCTTCTAAAGGTAATGGAACCCTATTATTTTTATTTTTTTCAAGTTCAAATTTGTATAATAATTCTATGCAAGTTAATGAATTGAATGATTTCTTAATTAGTTTGTGATCTATGATGTAATGACGTAATTGATTAATAATTCATATTATGTGTTATTGAAATTATGAATTTTCAACTAATGCTTTTTCTGTGTTGAGCTGATTTTCTGTGTTGAGCATAAGCTTGTTGTGTTAAAGGTTGTAAAATTTGAAATTAAAGGTGTGCTATAAAATCAATAAGAAAGTCACTGCAGTATGACGCAATTTTAGTTTTAAAAATATGATGCAATTTTAGTTTTTGTCCTTATTTCAAACTCTTATCCTATTACGAAAAGTATGGATGAAATATACAAGATTCATTGATAGCGAACATATGCAACGGTGAAAAGTCAATAATCCTACTTACCACTTTTCAGTTTGTTTGCAATAACTACTTTGAAAATTGATTTTACTTATTATTATGTCAATATAATATTTTATTACAATATGCTGTGTCAAATAAATTTAAAAACAAAAATTGATGTAAGAATAATTTTACATGTTTTTAATGAAAAGCTTCACTTCCAAGTTCTTTGAAATATTTTATTACATAAATCTTTTATATATATATATATATATATATATATATATATATATATATATATATATATGGGTTAAGATGTTTTTAGTCCCTGAACTTTGGCCAAAAATTAGAATTCGTTCCTGGTTGAAACTTTGATAAATTTTAGTCCCTAAACTTTAAAATTGAATGAATATAGTTCTTTTAACCCAATTACGTTGACTTTTCTTTTTTCAACATGTCAATGTATTTCATGTTAATATATGAGTTGTTTGCATCGTTTGATACATTCTCGACTCAATATTTATCGAAAAATGCATTTGAAACCTAAAAAAAAATTAACAAAATTGGGTTAAAATGACTATATTAATTCATTTTTAAAGTTTAGGGACCAAAATTTATCAAAGTTTCGACTAGGACGAATTCCAATTTTTTGTCAAAGTTCAAGGACTAAAAACATACTTAACCATATATATATATATATATATATATATATATATATATATATATATATATTCACTATTTACGTTTTATTTAAAATAAATATTCAAATTTTAGAATTGTGTTTCTAATAAAAATTTCAAAACGATTTTTTTGCATATTTTATATATTTTAAATTTAGTTATTTATTTTTATCCAACTTACATAACATGTTTCATTTTTTATGAGAATTTTGAAATTAAAATCTTAGATTTCAAATTTTCAACTTAAAATATAAATAATAATATTTTTTTTTATTCACAACACATCTTGATTAAAAATAATTATCTTAAATTCAAAATCATAACGAGACAGTCACATTTTATAAAAAAAAATCGTTAAATCTTTATAAAATTATTTTCATATAAACCCACAATAGTATATTACAATTTAAAACTATGAAATACACAACGTCTAATTATTATTAAATATAATACTTCACTATCCATAATTTTCAAAGTTGGAATTCGATTGACACATTTTTAAAAACTGAGTACCAAACTGGCACATCTGAATAGAGTGAGTACTGACAAATTAAACATTATATTTATATGCACCACGATCTATCATTTGTAGCTTTATATAGTTTACTCTTCACAATTTTTGTATCTTTTAACGTTTTGTGTCTTTATTAAGTCTACTCAATAATTTTTATATCGTCCATCATTTTTATTATTAGAGAATTAACTATTATATTTTTCTACATTTTTTACTCAATATTTCATTTAAAATTAAATTAAATTTCTTAATTTTAATTAACTAAATCTTAATATATTATTTAAAATATTACAAATATATAAATAATTTAAATACACTTTTATCATAAAATCGATTAAAATATTATTATTGAATTTTATAAAATAAAATTTATATTAAATTTAATTATACTTTAATAATTTTACCAACTTTTGAAATATACTATAATTCTAATAAATATAGAAGAAAATAAATATACTATAATTTTTAATTTTTTTAGTATTTTGTGATCAATTATTTAATTTATGATATTATTATTGGGGACGTGTTTCTTATATAAGAGGAAGTTTGACACTGAGAATGGCACTGAAGTCTGCACTGAGAATAGCAGTGACAAGCAGAGACAAAGAATATTAAAAGGTTATTATGAAACTTTTGATTACTTGTATGCATTTAGAATTTGCTCCCACCCATTTTCTTTTATTGCTTTGTTTCTTTTTCAAGAACGAGGTTTGGATTGGAATACGTGGAAGCAGGTACCAGAAGAAAAATCAAAGAACAAGAAGAAACAAGCGAAGACAGCAAAGAATTTGAGCGGGGTAGCATGGACCAAATGCTTTCTAAAATCGAGAAGGAAGCATACTATAAAACCTTGCGTGCTTTCAGGATTCAATCCAATGATCTTTCATGGGTAATTAATTATCAGTTCCTTCTCTTATTTATCTCTCTCAGCGATCTTTGTGTTTTTCTTCTTGAAACCGAAACTCCTGCACTTATTGTTCATCAGGAGAAGGAAGCGGTTCTAACTAATCTCAGGGAACAATTGAGGATCTCAAATGATGTTCACGGAGAGCTTCTTCGCAATCTTGAGTTTGATAACGCGCTGCAAAATGCAATCAGACAGAGAGAGAAACCAACTAACCATGGCGGTGATGTTCAAGATGCAACAGGAAACAAATCTCCGCGGCCAAGAACTCGGAGAATATCCGAATTGGTACGCACCATCTTGCATTGGAAACCTTTGCAATCATCTCAGAGATTAAATATTATGCAAGAAACATTTTGAATATCTTTCTTAGTTTGTGACAAGAAAAATCATGTTTCTGTTATTTGATTAGTATTTAGTTGAGGACACACGAGTGCAGGGTAGAGAACCTGGTGGCCTAGGCCAGTATAATAATATTCCAGTTGCAGGAAGAATTGTTAGACATGAAAATGTTGGGTGGAAGAGAGCAGAGCAAGAGACACAGAAAGATTGGTCGATGAGGTAAATACATGTCATTATTATAAGTATTGAGATTCATAATTAATATATATATATATATATTATAAGGAGAATGGTGTTTTCAGGTGGGTAGAACTCTGGCTTCAGTTCATGTAAATTCTCTGGATCTGAAGAGTGCAAAGATATTGCTGATTTTGTACCTATGATTGTTGTTATGGTCCTTTTCACCTTCTTTTTTCTTCTACCACTGTTCAAACTTAATACAATTAAGTGTACAGGAACATGAGAAGGTCCTTGTTGACGCAATTACATAACTTGCAGGTGATTTTGATGAATTACTGTACATAAAGGATTCTTGTTGCTATGAAATTAGTTGATTTTTGAGTTCTGAGTGTGATGAACTGTACAATGTTATCAAATTAGTAAACACATTTTACTTTTTACGTATCCATTGACAGATTAAAGTGATGTTATAGAGTTTGTTCGATTTGAATTTGCCAAGTCAAATACAAACTTTTTTGTATGGTCAAAGTTTGATGAAATTCAACTCAATCCTACTCTTAATAAGAGTGTACTATTTAAAATTTAATTGGATTAAGATTTTTTTTTTATGTAGACTAAAGTAATCTCTTAAAGAATAAAAATAATGACCTATTTATTTCTGTTCTTAACTTAAAAAATGAAAAGTTATTATTAATTTTTATCGTAACTTTGCATTTATAATTGCCTTGAGAAAGTTATATAACTTTTGAGCATAATTGGGTATAAAATGTTATTTTCATAAACACATGTTTTCTTAACTTTTTTAAATGTATAATATAATAATTCTGTAATTTATTTTCTTAAAATAATTTCTAATTGACCAAAAATACTATATCAAAAAGCTGTATTATATTCACCTTCAACACATGACATAAGTTTCATTGTTAGTTTTTATTCTAATATATCAATTTCAATTAAGTTGATGTTTAAAAAGTATTAAAATTTCCCGAAATAGGTTTAAGAGCTATACCTTATAATAAATCTAATGAAAATTATGTAATAATGATTTGAATGTATTCTATAAGAAATTAGATACGTTTAATATTAGTATGAAGTAAAAAAATTGATAGTTTAATATTTTGGATGAATAAAAAAAAAATCTTTGTATTTCTCATTTATATCATATACATCTATACTATAACTAAGTGTAATATAGAAAATGATGTGATAATCATGTGAATTTACTGTACAAAACATTAAATACATTTATATAGCACCAGTAAGAAATAAATGATTCATAATTTAATAATTTAGATGATTGAAAAAAGAATTGTATTTCTCAATTAAACCATATACATATGTACCACAACTAAGTGTATGTCTAATAATATCTTTTTTATTTCCATATTTTATATATAGTAATTGAAGCTCAAGGAATCTTTCCGACTTTTCGCATAACATATGTATACTCATTTATAATAAAATAAATGTAATTTTTCAAACTAACAACTCAAATAACGTAATTTTTAACAACATTCTAAGTAAATAAAAAAACAAAACATATAATATTATTTGAAAGGGTAAAGTGTTCTAAATATCTATCAAAATTAAATAACTTAGCTAAATTTAATTCATATGTTATTATTAAATTTATCAGGTTCTACACATTGGCTAGAATAATTAACATTATGTTGGACAAACAAAAATTCGTTGTGTTAATAATGATTAACTAAATTTTAATACTAGTTAATATATATATATATATATATATATATATATATATATATATATAATTAAAAATAAATTGAAATGTAATATGGGATGAGGAGGGGAAAATGTGAGTGGAGGAGAGTGTTGGAGAAAAACAGAAATAAACATTTATTTTTTACTTTTATAATTAATGCAAAAGTTTCAAGGACTATATAAAAGGAGCACACAGTGACTCAGAATTCTGTCTATTGGAGTCTCTGCCGCTTCTCCTTCTCCTTCTTTCTGTTTCTTTTACACTTCCTTCCTTATTCTACAATTCGTTACGCTTCCGAAATCCTTCTACTCTTCGTTTTTATCCTCGCTCGGTTGCAATATCCTAACAACGTCATCATCATGATCAACGTGAAACGCGAACTGGACGCTGATGATGATTGCAGTAGCGATGATAAGCGTGACTCTGAACTCCACGCCGTATGCGACGACGCTGATTACCAAACACCGAAACGCCGTCGAGGTATTCGTTCTCGGTATCTGGCCTTCAAGAACATGATTCATGGTAATTTCGTTTTACTCGCTTTGCTTGATTCGTACACTTCGTTTCGCTCTAAAATCGACTTCGAATATTCCTTACTAACTACCACTTAATGCACAAAAACGACCGCCAGTCCTGTGCCGTTATCGGTTTTCTGTGTGAGGAATGAGATAGTAGCGTTTTGAATTTTGACTGCATGTGTACCTCTTGGCTTTTCAGATGAAAGGGAAGAAATTGCTAGGCCTGACTCTGACAAGTTCGATTTGATCTTTAGTGAAATGGAGAGCTTACATCAGCAAGGTATTTATTTATTTATTTTTGGTAATGCTTTGGTTCTGATTAGTTTTGAGGATTTTTGGAGGAACTATAGTTTTTAAAGTTATTTGTGGAAATTAAATTAATAATTCCAAGCACTGCTAAATTAAGCATATTGCCTCACTTGTTATTATTTACACCCAAACATATATATTGTCTTTAGAATTTCATCCAATAAGGCACCTCTCGTGACAAAATCACCGTCAAATTGGATGATTTATATCGAACATACAATGTCTTGCTCCAGACGCACTTTAAATTGTTTATGGATTAAAAAAATGCATGTATTTGACTATATTTTAAATATATATTTTTTATGGATAAAACACAATGCATTTGACTATACTTTAAATATATTACAATGTATGTGATGCCATAGAATTATTAATTTTTAATATCAGTGGCATGCATGAAAGATCCTCCATAGGAGGATTTGTTATCGTCTAATGAAATGTGGGTGAAGCTATGGTTTGTAAGATGAGATTTTTACTAATTAATATATTCTATTCAATTCATATCTTTAGAGGTTATAAGTTATTAACAAGAATAGTTTCCGTTACCATGGACATTTTAAGAAATTAAGTAGTAAGTATCTTGATTTCTTCTTATTATTAAAACTTTTTTGGTCTTTTTATGAGTTTATCATAGTCTATTGTATAGGAGACTAATCACGTACAAATAATGTGACTTTTTCAACAAGTTTCACATTAGTTGAATCGTATTATTAATATGAGTTATCAATTGAAGTGGAGAAGAGAAAAGGAAAAAAGTTTAAAATTCCATAGTTTTCATAGAATTAAATACTCTCTTTTGAAGATATTATTTAGAAGAAATTGATGGGGCCTTTTTAATTTTATAATGCATTTATTAATTTGTATGAAAAATTTTTATTTGTCTCTATTAAATATTATGAATATGTGTGTTTTTATTGATAAATTATGAAAAAATTTCAGAAATCGATAATAATAAAGATAAATAAAGATAAAGTTAACACATAGGCTATTTAAAATTTCAACAATTCCAACCCATTTAATTTACTTTAATTTACGTGTGTTATCTTAAAATTACTTTGTATTAAGGATTAGAGGTCTAAAAAATTCAACGGTGTCATCATCATTCATAATTAAAATGTGCTTCCAAGATACATTACCATGGAAGTGGATGAAAAATTCTATTTAGCAAAACAAATCAATTCTATTTAGCGAAACAAATCCCGTAAGACTATGTAGGGATGCGATGATAGATAGTGAGAAAAAAAAGACTAAAGAAAAATAATGAAAATTAAAATTAAAATTATATGAATTAAGAAAAAAATACTAGCTAAGAGACGGGATTTCACTAAAAGGTTTGGAAGTGCATGTAATTGATTTTAGAATAAAAAATATATAGCAATTGTTTTATTTAGACAATGATCATAGTGTCACTTGATTCTATACCATGTTAAATTACACGTGATAGGAAGGAAATAAAGTAAGTGATATTGACAAAATTGGATTCCGATTCGTTAGATATGTTTACATAACTCATTAAGTCATATTCATAATCGATTATATCTTATTGAAATGGAGATTTTCTAACAAAAGAGCACATATAGAGTCAATTAAGGGACGTATATGAGGCATACTACATGTAATATATAGATGTTAATGGTCAACATAAGTAATAATGTGTTATGCATAATCGATTACATAAATTCTGTTGCATTAAGGCCATATTGGGAACTACATATTTAGTTATACATACTACGTATTGGATTATGTACCAATTAATTCATATGAATTAGCCAAATGTGTTCTTCACAGGTGACACATAAAAGTTGGGTAATGATACATAAAAGTTCATTGGCAGATAAGAGGAATTATGACACGTTATTAGGTTGAGCAAGGACAAAAGGAAGAAAAGTTCAAACTCATGTTAACTTTCTAGACAAATCATATGAAATGAGTGATTTGTATGGAAATGTAAATATCAAGTCATCTTTGATGTTATAAAAGGATGTGTAAGGTATGGCTCCATATGAGCCTGAGCAATGAAATTAGATATGCAACATGATTGCTATGTCAGTAAAAAAAGATAATACTTGGCATATCATTCAGAGATTCACATTGACAAGAGGTAAATTATAGGATTATAGTGTATAAACATTTGTAAACCTCACCATGTAAGTTAATTGTATAGAGTTAAATTAGTTAAATCTACTTTATAAGATAATATTAAAATTTAGTCTAACGGTTTGTTGAGTTTATTGTGGTAGTTGCTTTCATAATATGCCTTTTGTTAATTGGTTCTGTTCTAGAATTTCTTGTTAAATTAAAAAAGAAAAAAACTGTTAACATTTTTCGTTCTTTAGTTGTGCCCCATGGTAACAAATACAATACCCCAAGTTCATTCAGTGTAGTTCGCAAGACTTTGTTTCTCATATTTAAGTTTTTATTTTAATTTTTTGTCTAATTTCAGTTACAAAACCAAGAGAACAAGTAGCTGATGCAAAGGCTCTTTTGGAAATCACTCAATCCCTGGTAATGTCTGTGAGGACTACTGCGAATGGTGGAATAACTCCTTCAGACTTTGTTACGCACATTCTTAAAAAGTTCGGAGGACATGTTGGACCAAGTAATAGCGCAGAAGATTGCAGTAGAAATTCAGTAGCTTGGAATGATATTGGAGTTGCGGTGTCACATGTTTTTAGAGCAGGTTATGGGTGCTGTACAATGTAATGTCCGTTCCGTATATAGAAGAGAATTCTTTGTTATCGATTGTAATATTTCTTTGGGTGTTCATTTCGAATTTTCTTATTCAGGATGGCCCCAATGGATGCTAAAATAAAGCAGAGGAAGGTCATTAATCGTCGAAAGCCTGTGAGACCCACTGAATTGGCTCGGCCTGAAGAGGTAAAACTTATTATTGAGTCTGCGGTTTTGCTAGAAATAAAACAGGAGAGAAAATAAGAGTTCACTAGCGGTGTTCATTTTGATAGACCTTTAAATGCTTCACAAGTCTTCAATTTGTTCATCCATGATTGGAAGTTTCTTACGGTTTACCTCGCATTTATTTGTGCTGAGAAAATTATGAAAATGCAATCTTTTAGCCATAGTCGAGAGTATGGAATTATTAAAGCTACGGTTTTTTCTGTTTTCAGAATTGTAAATTCAGTGATTTTTATGTAATATGACATACTAATCTCTTTTTTTTCCTTTTATCATTGTATACTTTTGCAGCTGTGTGGAGGTTCAGGGGAAGAGATAGCGGAAACCGATAAGCTTATGTTAACTATGTTTAACATCTTAAGGATCAACAAAGTTGTGAAGCTTGAAAATCTGGTTTTGAATCGGAACTCCTTTGGACAAACCGTGGAGAATTTATTTGCTTTATCCTTTTTAGTCCGAGATGGTCGGGCTGAAATAAAAGTTAACGAGGCCGGATGGCAACTAGTTTGTGAGTTATTTTAAAATGATTATACTAACTCTGGACTTATATTACACAGTTAGCCTAGATTTCACCTTCATATTTTTTCATATACTTGCTCAACGTCAGCGCCAAGGAACGCTCCTGCTGCAAATTCAGTTGTTTCCGGGGATGTTGCTTTCAGCCATTTTGTATTCCGATTTGACTTCAATGATTGGAAGGTATTTTTACTTGTAATTGTTTCTTGTATTAAATTAAATTTAGTGGATCATTTTTCGTTTGTCTACGTTTTCAATGATTTTATACTGGAAGCAAACTGTTGAAGAGAAAAAGAGGAGCTCCTTTGTCATGTTAATTATTAAATTCTCAGTTGATGGTTCGCACTGTTGGGGTTGGAGAGGAGCTGATGCCTCATAGGAACAGTGAATCACAGAGATAGTGCAGTTTATGCGGAATCTCATGCTCGGGTAGTTTAGTTTCAGATGAAGTTTTCATATGGATGCTGACTAATCCTTTGAAAACTTTGAATTTATGAATATTTTTTCTGAAGCAAACCTGTTCCTGAATGGATGGTGGCGCTGCCGCATTTAATACTGTGCTGTGCGTTTAAAACGTCCGAGCAATCAGATGCTAATCAACAACGATTAAGCGTTTTATACTGTCCGTTCTTCCTATTATAAGGGAGGAACAAATAGTGAGAGTAACTTGAACTATCTTTTCTATCTTTCTAACTGTCCCTACCTTCTAGTCCATTCTTACAAGCATTAAAATTAAAAGAAAAAAATATCCAATGTTAAAATATGACTTTTAAGTTGGTCTTTTATGACATAATTAATTTGTGGACATGAAGTAATAATTAGAAAATAATTGTAGTCAACCAAAAAATTATTTGTCTATTGAACTATTTTTTGTTCTGCTCAATTACACTAGTATTATAAATTATTATGTACCTTCACCTATTTTTGAACTGTACTATTAAATTAAATTAAGTTACTACTATTCTTTCTTATATGAACTAAATTGTTACGTACCTTAACCTGATTCTGAAATAACTATCAAATTAAATTATTACTGTTCTCAACAATTCACTAAATGTAAAACTAAATTTCTATTCTTCCTTTCCTTTGTCTCTCTTATTACCTTTATTTTATAACACGTTATCAGCACGATGCTCCAACCAATTGAGGACTAGTGGAAGCTTTTCCTCTATAATGTCAGTGTTCTGCGTGTCTCAATTCAGGCTCTTTCTAATCCTTTTTCAAATTATAATTTACCTTATATTCTTCCTTTTGCGATAAGAATTGTTTAACTTTATTAATTTTCATCTCTATCTTATTATTTTTATTTTTATTATGATGGTGATTATTATTATTATTTTGATTATTATTATTATTATTATTATTTTATGTGTTAATTCTAAACACGCGAAACGTTGCAAAATTTGGATTTGTGACCCTTGATATTACAAGGAAGAACTCCTACTATTGGATTTTAAATGTTGAAATATATTTAGATGCAATGGATATTGGGATACCATTAAATAAAGAAATAAAGCATCTAAGCAACTAATTTGCTCATGACAAAAATATTGTGAAAAGAGATT
>Ga0214544_1005039_pt1 | contig 25969 bp, 11 predicted proteins | sample CNSS3metaG_FD_160074 | JGI IMG/M metagenome (GOLD analysis project Ga0214544, IMG submission 160074) | Root nodule microbial communities from cowpea collected in UCLA plant growth center, Los Angeles, California, USA - CNSS3 | ecosystem: Host-associated > Plants > Roots > Nodule | place: USA... | reverse complement strand
TGAAAATTGGATTGCCCTCATTCTCATCAACATGGACTTTGACAGTGGAACCTGGATTTGACCTTAACAACTCATGTGCATAGTCATAAACACGTTTATATTGTTCTTGGAATGACCCATCAATGTTCTTGTATGCCATACTCTTAGCCCTAAAGGCCATTGATCTTGAAACACCAATGTTCCATTTTCTCTCAATTTTGTTTTTCAAATTAGTCAACTTCATATTTGGGTTCTCTTTTAGTGATTTTTCCAGCCTTTCACATAACCACTTTGAAGTCATCAAACGCACATTGAATTCCCTACTACATGTGTGATTGTTGATAATTCTCCTTAACTGCCATGTACTTTGTGCTGCTTTATAAGCATAATATGCATACCACTTGCATTTACCCTTCGCACCCAAACACTTCACACAAATTCTCCTTTTGTCATTTCTAAAAATTTTTAACTTTCTCCCACTTTGGACACCATAAGTTCTAATAGCGTCAGTGAATTCTTCCTTATCAATAAAGTACGTCCCAACTTCCCAATTATAGTCTTCCATACTTTTGGGCATGGAGAATATCCCAAAGTTACCATACCTATCTCTATCATCATCACTTGCATCACTATTTCCACAACTATCTAAAGTCTCGGACTCCCATTCCCTATCAGACAACCCCCTGTCAAACACATTTTCACCCTTTGGGTCACTTCCTCCTTCAATAGTAACATCAAACAAATCATCCTCCAATTCCTGGGTTTCAATTCTAACATCAAACAACTCATCCTCACCCATTACTTCCTCTTCAAAATCAGTTCAACTCCTCACTTCATAATCATCATCACCCTCATAGTCTGTTTCCTCACTCTCCACAGCATGTTCTTCATCATGCTCAACCTCCACCTGACCCTCATTCTCACTTGCACCACCCACTTCAGCAGGTTGGTCATCATGCTCAACCTCCACTTCACCCTCATTCTCACTTGCACCACCCACTTCAGCAGGTTGGTCATCATGCTCAACCTCCACTTCACCCTCACCCTTATCTGCAGGAGCTTCACCAACTTCCACCCCAACATGTTCTACATCAACTGCAGCCTCCATATCACCCTCACCTTCACCTGCAGCTTCCACCTCAACTGCAGCTTCCACCTCAACCCCACCCACCACAGCAGGTTCTTCATCACCCCGAGTCTCCACATCAACCTCACCCTCAACTGCACCATCCACACCAACTTCTGTCTCAGTCCCACCCTCTATCATATGTACTACTACAGGCTCACAGACGAAGTGCACCACATATAGGTGCACTTGACCATTTAGTGTGGCGATGTTCACCATGTGACATGCACCTCTATCATCGCTCAGTAATTCCAGCCTTCCATCCAATACAACACCTCCACCTACTGAATACCACAATTCTTTGACATTGATGTATCCCATTTCCCTCAAAATGGACATAATCTCAAAGTAACTCCATTTGTCTGGGTCACATGACAAAATATTACTCTCTCCAACGTATTTCAGTGACCCATCGTTAACAAACCTTCCCCCATGGTGAAAAACAACTTCGAAATTTTCTTCCATATGAAGTACTATATTCCTATCTATATATCCCTGTCACATATGAAAATGCCCAAACAATCAAAAAGAAATTACAAACCATACCATCCAACACACAAAGACAGCGACAAAATGAACAAAGGGGGACCACACAGTAAACGCAACACTGTCACTGTCACCGTCACCGTCACATGTAATGGGGGACCAAATGAATAAAGAAATCTGAAAGTGGGGGACCAACACCGGCACCGCAATTCAAATAACAACAACACAACAATAAAAGCACACAAAACAATCAATACATTGAACAAAACCCCAAAAATTACCACAATGTCAGACAAAACCAAAAACCCTAAATGGCAGTGAATGCCTGCGCCAGTGGTTCATCTACTGAATGGCAGGAACACATACCTTTCTTCCACCGCTAAACCCACGTCGCTGTCAAGGATGCTTCCGATCATGTACTGATTGCCAGTGAAAGCAAGCGCGAATCGATTCGCTGGTCTCGTCTTCTCCCCTCTTTTCTTCTTCGAACTACACCAGTAACTTTACCAAAATTCGTTTTTAATTATTTGCCTTCTACACTTAATTTTCACCATAACGTTAAATTACTTCTCCCACCAACAATATCCACGTCACTAATTCTCTGATGGCCACGTATTATTTTATTGCTTCTCAGACCAACTTAAATCAGTCAACGTTAACCACAGTAACGGCGTCTAAATTATTGGACCCAATTGATGCACTTAAACGTATTTGGGTACGCAATTGATACTTTTTTAAAAGCGGGTACCAATTTGACACTCTGGTACCAAACTGGGTACCTTCCGATTAATTAAACCTTTTTTTTTTGGAACCTATACTTTTTTGCTTATGATTATTGTAGGATCTATATTGACAACAAGAGTGGTAAATTAAATTCATGTCTCAAATCTCCTTTTTTGGTTATGTTTTTTTCTTGTAATTTGGTGGACAAAAAATTATGAAAGAGAAAAATGTATGATTTAAATTTATTCTTGATGATTTTTTTTTCTTTCCTTCTTTGTTTTTATTTTATTTGAGTTGCTCCTATTAATATATTTGCTCTTGCTCATAAAAAATAAATATATCTATGTGTACCTTCAATTAAACTTGTATAAAATATTAATATTTATAATATGTTGTATATTTGATCGCCATCGTCAATGATATGTATTTTAATTTTAGATGATTTAATATTTCTCACACTAATAATAACAATACTGAGAAACATTATTCTTGTAATGTTCCAAAAATTATAACCTCAAATTAATAAGACGTCGCATATATAAATATTCAAATAGAGTACATAGTTTAGGATATAGGGGTGTATAGTACATCAAACATATCCATACAAGTAAAAAGAGGTCCCACATGGCCTAAAATAAAGTATAGAGTTTTGTTCAGAATAAGAGAATCCTAAACTACTAAACCACACACAATCATACAAACAAACGAAAGGGTAAGCTAGTGTAAAAGATTCTTATATCATAACACTCAACATGCAAGTTCATAGTCAAGCATAAATAACAGACATCCACACATGAGGTACCAAACCATAAGACCCCAAGACTTGATTATCCAGATATGTATAATGAGGCACCACCACGAGACCCGTGGAATTATGTCCTAACAGTGAGGCACCACCACGAGGCCTTCGTGGAATTACGTCCGGGCCTTGAGGCACCACCACGACGCCCTCGTGGAATTACGTCCTTACGTTGAGGCACCACCATGAACTCTTACACCGAGGTTCATGGAATTAAGTCCAATAATGAGGCACCACCATGGACTCTCACTAAGAGGGTCCATGGGATTACGTCCATATGATGACACACCACCATGAGTTCCCTCTATAGGGGTCATGGGATTACGTCCTACCCAAACCTTATTCATGCCTTAGCAACAAATCATGAATTTCCCATGCATACCAATAACATGTCATTTCGTATGAATAACCAATCATCAAACATATCTCATGCCAAGCTCACTACCAACTCATTAATTCCAAACCCATAACATACGTAGTACATGCATATCCACACCCTCTATGTTTAAAACCAAGCAAACCAGCCAATCAAACAACCAATAACATTCGTGTAAGGAAAATAACAAGAACCTGAGCTAGGTCTCGCTCAAGCTGGGAGCCCTCGCTCAGGCGAGAGGAGTACTCTCGCTCAAGCTGCAAACTCTCGCTTAGGCGAGACTGTGACAGTGGCCCTGGGAGATTTTGCGAGCTCTTGCTTAGGCGAGGCTGTCTCGCCTGAGCGAGATAATTCGTCGCTTAAAAACACAACCCCTCGCCTGGGCGAGTGCTCGAGCAAAAAACTGGGCGAGTTTCTGCTATTCTTGCCTAGGCGAGACGAGCTCGCTTGGGCGAAAATATCAGTTTTCACCCCTGTTCATGCATATATGGCAACACACCAAAACCCACAAAGTATCCAAACCATTTTCATACGAATCCAAACATCATACAAGTATAAGGATCATGAAATAGCAGAAGAATAACCAATAATATGCCAAAAATGTGAAAACTCTAGCTTCCCTTACCTCGAGTGAGGTTAAAATGCTAGCTCAGAAGTCCACTGAGAAGAGGGGAGTACGACGACTAAAACCAGTGCAGTAAAACTGAAAAACAGACGTACAATACTAGCATAAGGTTTTAGATTCAACTCCAGACAGAGACCAAGGCATTGGAATGGAAAAGGGGAGGGTAAAGCCTAAGTTCAACTTACCTGGAGGAGACTTTAGAGTGAAACATCGGTTGCTCTGATGAAGTCCTAGCAGAGCTCTACGTTTTCAGCTGCAAGTGAGTAGAGGAACAATTTTCTTTGAAAGTTGGCAGAATGAGGGTGTTAGGATTGGTTTAGGTGGTTTTGAACACCTTATGAGCCGACCTTAAGTCCAACAGATTGGAACAACCATTTAGCTACTAGAACAAAAATTAATGGGCTTTACGATTATGATTTTCGAGATGCAAAGACACCGTTCTATTTATAACAAATTTCAAATCATAATGGTTATGGTTATGATTATTAAATCATTAATAATTAAAAAAATAATGTTTGAGTCTGTATTTGTTATGGGTGAATTTCGTCAAACAAACACATTCCAACAAACATTTGAAGAAGAGATATATTTGCCTTTGAGATATTGCACCCCCTGTCGTAAATCCTTGTCCATCGGTCAATGGTGGTAAATGGTTAATTTTTTATAAGATGAATGTTTACAATTTTTTTTCAAAATATAATTTATATTCAAGATTTTGTAAAGTAAAGTGAAAGAAAATAGTAAAAGAAAATGAAAAAATGTGAAAAAATAAATCTTTAAAAAGGAATGGATCAAAGCAAATAAATTATAGAAAAGTAAAAGTAAGCAATAAAATAAAGAGTGTATGATTGAAACAAAGAAAATTACAAGAAAAAAAAACAAAAATAAAGAATGAAATATTTAATAAAAATGATTGAAATGAAATAATTGAAAAGAATATAGTACCTAATACATGACTGTATATCCAAGTGAAGTGACTTTAAGATTTAAATAAGTCTTGACAAGTTCATATTTTACAAAAATAAAAGTTTAATATTTACATAAATTCTAATCATCCATAGCTTCTTAATATATTCAACAACTTTTACTTAATCGTTTCAATATCCTTTATGATATTCTCAAGTTGATTTTCTTAAACATGGGTTTGGATCCCAAATAAGTATCTAAGAACATTTTTTTTTTATATTATGGTTTATGTTTATGCCTAAAATCAATGTAACTATAAACTTAACATTTTAAATTCTTTCGTTAATTATTTAAGCACGTTGAAAAGAGTGTCACCAATACGTGTTTTGTGTTTTGTTTTCTATGCTATTATAGTTTTTTTCTTTGATCCTTTTTTGTGTTTTCTTATTGATTTAGTTATTTTTTGGAAGTTTAAACAAAGTTCAGAAAGTTGAGGACGATAGGAACCATGCTTTTTTCAAATATTAATATGTATGATTCATTTTTTGAACATATACTATTATGATTGTTATAGAATATAAATTATAAAAGTAAAGTTCAGTTTCATATGATGTTAATATTAATTTTTTTTTTTTGCAGTTTTATATAAAAAAGCAAAAATATATTGCTGTTTTTTTTTTGTATAGAGTGTAGATATGGATGTCAACGGGACGGGTATGATATGGGTAGTAACTCCTCTGTACCCTACTTGCTAGATAAACATTCGCACCATATCTGTATCTATATTTTTTTAGTATCCACGGATATTCACGGGTACCCGTAGGTATCTACACAAGAAAATTTTAATCTTTAATAACAAATTTTAACCATAAATTCAAATAAAAATACAATACATATATAATATTTATAAATTTCAAACAAAGTGAAAATGACCCATTTAAATAGTGTTGAATGACAATTTACAAATAAATGGAGATTTTTAAAACCAATTGATAAAAAATAACCCATTCAAAATCAATGTGTTAATGTTTTAATAATTTTTTCTTAATTTAGATTAGAGTATAACGGGTACGGGTATCCACGGATACGGATATTATGATACTCGTCCATGTCCCATTAACAAATGGTATAAAAGATACCCGTATCCGTTACCCGCGGAAATCTATTTTCAATATCCATTTATGATCCGTTGTGGATTTTATCCACGGATACTGCAGGTACAAATTTTTTTGACATTTCTAATTGTAGATGAGTTAAAAAAAAATTAATTAATTTTGTTTAATATTTGTTTTTGTCAGGTAAAAAAATATTAAAATTTTAAAATTTTACCCACCAATTGATCTCGACCCTTATTATCAAAACAATAGGACTTTATTTCTTATTTTGGACAAAATGAAGTAACACTTATTATAATCAGTTTGTATAATAAAGAAATACACTAATGAAATAATGCGACTGGTAACAACATAATACCATTTTCTTTTTATGGAAATTACATGCAATAGTGCTCTTTTTTTTCTTGCACGTATCAGAGGCCGAACGCGATTATACCTTAATTTCTGCACACATAAATTTATGTTGTTTGTTCTTGGTTTCAATTTTACTAAGGATTTGGTGGTAAGGCATTATCTAGGGTTGGATCTAGAAGCAGCCATGGAAGAGTAGTTCCAACTTCTGAATCCCATAACCTTCCAGCCTCCATTTCTTCATTACAGATTGATCCATTTACGAACAATTTCAGCTTCTCACTCACTTTGCTAACTCCAGAATGGATCATAGATTGCCCAACCTACATAAAGTAACCAAAGAGAGAAAAATGGTTATAGATTTCTTCATGCTTTTGTGCTAATCCATTTTCTTTTTTAACAATTAAGACACAGATATATACTAACCTCTCCGTGCACAACGTGAATCGCTGAATCTCCAACAATCGTAGAACTGGTAGCGATTACCTCAATATTCTCTTCATGCAATATTCTGATAATTTCACAGAAAACAAAGTGGTAATCGACCCCACATGTTAGAAAGACTTGAAGCACAGAACCCTTTTCATGAATCTCCATTTTTGGCGGTTTTTTGCTTCCTCTTGCTTCAAAACCACTTCCAGTTATCTTACTTTCCATTAACCTTTCTTTCTTCTCCTTCGCCATCTTAACTTTTTCTTCCAGGCTTTTGATATACTCCGTTGCCTCATCTATTTGATCGGGCACCGCCACCACTTGCTGAGTTCATTCAACAGAAAACTGCATCATATCAGTATATATATTCATCACAGTAATTTCATCCCATAATAAAAAATAAAAAAAAAGGTTTTATGGATACATGATTAAACAAAAGAAGAAACTACACATGATTTATTTCCTCCCATGCATATAGAGAAAGAAGAGACCTTGGGATTATAACTAGGGAGAAGAGAGTTGAGTTCAGAATAAAGATTCTTCATTTGGCTTCGCCTGTTTTTCTCTACGATCTTCCTTTCGACTCTGGTTGAAGAAGGTTGACTTTCCTGTTGCTGCTGATCCATGTGGCAACAATGATCTTGAGATTTTAAATTTAGAAATTAGGATTGTGAGAAGATATGCTTAGTTGGTTTTGTATTTATAGTAAAAGATATTACATTGATGATAGGATTTGGCGACACTCACACACCCTAATGGTGATGAGTGAGTCCGATGTTAGAGGTATGAGACGCGAGACCGGAATAGAAACCTATCGTCACTTAACAGACATCACTATTTTTGGTAGGCGTGATGCGGGGCTTGTTTTTCGGCTGTGTTAAAGTGTTTGAATTCACACCTAAAGTCAGTGTTGTGCATCTCATTTTGATGAAACTATGACTGCTGTAGGTCCTCCCTCCTACTCTGGCTACTGTGGCTAGGTACCTTCCCCTAACTTCCACCGCAATAATCTCTCCTTTTCATCGTGTTCAACAATGTCACACCGGTGAACGTACAACCCTAAAAAATGTTACAGGTTAAATATATTTTTATTTTTTAAATTTTGATCTGAATTTAAATTTTGTTAATATTAATTTATTTTCTAAATTTTAAAAATGAATGAATGAAAATCTTTTAACTAATAATATTAATTTTTTTTACTTGTTAAGCATATGACATTTGAGTTATAATGTTTTAAGAGTAAACAGATTAGGTTAATTTGAAATGTATTTAAGATTTCAAAATTTTTAAGATAATTTGATTAAAATAAGTATACCTCTTTATTTTATTCATTTTTAAATTTAGAAATTAAAATATATCAAAATTTAAAACAAAAACAACTATAATTTAACATTTAAGTTAAAGGACTACAAAATTATTTAACCAATTTATACTTACTAGTAATATTTTTAAATTAAATATATATATATATATATATATATATATATATATATATACTAATAATATTTAGTTTAGAAATTAAGACTAATTATTTTTTATTTAAAGATTTTATTGTAAGTTTACAAATTTATTCTAGATAAGTTTTTAAAAACATTAATCATTTAGATCTTAAAAAATGGATATTGTTGTACTCTTATATCTAGAAAAAAATTAATTAACTATTTTTAGTTTCATCTTCAAAAAGGGGTTTTATTAAAAGAAGGTTGTCCAAAAATATTATTTATTTTTCACAGCACCGCAAAAACCTTATAAGAAAATAAATCTTATAGTTACAGGCGAGATGTATGCATGACATTATTCTGTAAGTAAGTAACTAAAGGTTGATGTTACTTCTATCTATGCATAAATCATGGCTATTATAATCTGAATTCAGTATTGTTTAATTGTTGGTTTAGATTGAGTGATTATAATAGGATTGTTTAGTCTGAGGGGAAAGGAAATAGATTTAAATGGAAAATTTATAATAAAATATAATGGACATGATTAAAAATGAATTATCTTATAATTTTTATTGATATTTTAATTATATTATATCTTATTAATTATTTATTTATTATAGTGCATGTATTTATTTTTTATGATAACAAAAAATATAAAGTTTAATTATAAAAATTAATATAAATATTTTGTATAACTTTATTATAGATAATTTTTATTTATTTTTACGTAACTTCTTTTATCATAAATAATTATTTTAATTTTAAAAAATTTAAATTTAAAAAACTGTCACTTACAAAGGATACTGATAAACTCTAACATCCTGAACTTGTACGTATTAAGTATTAATCGATAGATCATTACATAAATATATAATATGTATTTACAATACTTCGTGAATATGAATTATGCATTTTTTATAATATTAAATTTTTCAATAAAAAAATTATAAAATACAAAATTATATACATATGTATCATTTATATTTTATTTGAACGTTAAATAATCTCACTGTTTTTCAACCCTACATGCACTATTCAAAATATTATTGGAAAGCAACTTTCGTAATTATATGTGAATAAAAGATAATAAAGATAGGAGGAAGATTGAAAATTAGTGAGATTGCTTGACAGTCTGAATAAATGATACATATATAGTGTTATATTTTATAAATTTTCTCTGTTAAAAGACTTTATTTATTATGAAAGATATATTATTAAAGATGTATTATTGACATTCATGAATAACTTTAAATACATATTGTATCTTTATTAAATACATATATTGTAAGTTATTGTTCTGGTTTATGATTAACATCTAATTTGTAATAGTTCAAATTAGTATTATAAATATATTAAACTAGGATGTTACATAAACAATTACTTATTAAAAATAATTGAAAAATAAATATATAACAATATAAATAAATAAAAATAAAAATATTAATAGAAAATTAAAAACATTATGCATAATCAATTATTTGAAACGTTTTATTTTTACAATTTTCTTCCTAATTTATCGCAAAAAAGTTTAAAAATTGTTTTGAATTTGGTGATTTGTTTGTTTTTTTTCTTCTGCACTCGTAAATCTGCTTGTTGCCGTCATCATTCGAAACAAAACAAACATGGCCTAAAGGAACTTTCACGGAAGATACTCTTTTGACACTTATTTCAACGTTCCAAAAAACTGATTCAGATATTCAAACTCTTAAACAAAATAATCGTGGCCAAATTCTCTGTAACTAATTCAAAGACTCACATTTGAATATGAAAGACAATGCTCGTTGAAATTTTATAAATTTGAATCTAAAAATCCACATTTTCTAAAATATGTTTACAAATCCAAAAAGAAAAAATATTTAATTACTTTAAAATAAAAAAGTTTATGTTTTATTAAACAAAATAAATAATTTTTTCTCTCTTTGTCTATTTGATTTTTCATTTTAACCTTTGTTTGTTGTTGTTGTACACATGGTTGATCATTTCATAGAATTCTTTGTTAAATCTTGGCTCTAAATCCTCCAATGAGATAATAAATCCTTCAAAACTTATTGTAGTGTTTTTCTGCCTTTTTATTCTTGGCCAAATTGATCTACAGTGTTGTTATGCGTGTTTCTTGTCTTGTTTTTACACAATAATCCATTGATCAAGGGTTACTCATTTTCTATATGTAGGGTAAGACATATTCCATGGGTTTATTATTTTTTTGTTGATCTGGTTTGAATGTTACTTCTTTAGTTGAGTCTTTGTCTTTATTCTTGTTGTGATTTCTTTTGTTGTAAAGTGTTTGAAAATCTTGTGCAGAATCTAAAGTAATCTCATTCTCAAGTTTGATGTAAAGTTTGTGGACCACAGAAGATGTCTGAACTTTTCACGACCATTATTGTAGTGTAATTTCATCTATTTACCTAGACATGTCAAAGTGAGCCAACCCGGCTCACATGGGTTGGCTCACCACGAGCCGGGTTCAAAATGAGTGAACCCAACCCGGCTCACTTTCTGGTGAGCCAGAAATTTTGTAGTCCGGCTCAACCCACCATGGGTTGGTGGGTTAAGTGGGTTGGCTCACCAACCCACCTAATTTTTTTTTTTTATTATTCAAATATTTAAATAAATTTTTAAGTAACCCATGAGATGACAATCATAGTAAAATCAAAAATCAATGTTTTGATCATGCTCACCACCAATATATGAAGAATTATTTCCAAAAAAGTATTCATTAGTCTAAGAAAGCATGACTAATATTACAAATTTTCTGTCATGTTATTCAACAAAATATAAATAAAAAAAACTATTAATTTAGAAAAAATTGTTTATAAGACGGTTACTTGAGTAATTTACTATAAAGATTATAGTTAAAGATTAAAGTATCAACATATATATAACTTGACAATCAAATTAATTAAACATTCAAATAATTCAAATATAATTAAGCAACATTCTAGCATTTAAAAATATGAAATTGTGAACAAATATAATTGGAGCAGTAAATAATTAAAAAAAATTAAAAGAAAATTTAAAAAAAAATAAAAAAAAATTGTAAAAAATGTTGGTGGGTTAAGTGGGCCAACCCACCTTCAACCCAGCTCGAACCCGTTTAACCCGTGGGTTAAGTGAGCCGGGTTGAGTTCAATCCACTTTTGAAAAAGTTAAATTTTTCTCAACCCAACCTGACTCGAACCCGTGGTGAGCCGAGTTAGCTCACGAGTTAAAACCCATTTTGACATCTCTATATTTACCCAAGTAACAGCACAATCTCCAAAAGTCGGTTCTATCCTAATTTGTGCATTTTGCACGCTAAATCAATCGGAATTTAATTTTTAAGAACCGAATTCTAATATAGAATTTTCAAAATTTTTAAATCATAAATTTAAATATAATAAATATAATAATTAAAATATATTATTTAATTATGTGTTGAGTTAAAATACTCAATATTAATATTTATTTATTATAAAACACATAAAATAAAGAAAAGTCAGAAATAAATATGCATTGGTGCAAAAATATGATTTGATGTTACCTAATATATTAGGCTTTTAAGAAAAACTAAACTTATAATGATGTGATGACATTTTTTAAATATTTACACGATTATAAAAAAAAAATTTAAGATAATCGAAATCTATATCTTGATCATATTTGTATAAGTTTCGATTATTAATTGAAGTCTATAATAATAAGTGACATTTTTTAAAAATATTTTTACAAATATAAGTTTCATTTTTTTAAAAAACTGAAGCTTATGCTTATATAAGTATTTTTGAAAATGTGTCATCAAACTTTTAAAAGACTTACGTTTCTATATTTCCTAAAGTCATCTCTCTCCTAATAAAATTGTTTTTCATTACAACTTTATTGATAAAAATTCATCAAGCAAAATGTTGAGTACTTGATAATGTTTAAAATTTTTAAAATTTTGCAAATTGGTCATTACCATCCCCTCTAATTCTATTTATTAACCTTTTATGAGTTGACTTTACCCTGTACTTTTCTAATTCATCTATCTTCCAGAACCATTCATTATTCCTTTTCCTTTAAGATTTGCACTCTTGTATCTCTTTGATGAATTCTTCCACCACTAATTTCTTCCATTCAAACCATTTTCTTCGATGTTAAGTTCAATTAATATCGTCAATCAAAATATAAAAATATACGCACTTGATTTTTTATGATGGATTATTTAAAATGAATTAATTGTAAATATATAAGAATTAATTTCTTAACATATGTAAATTATATTTTTAATGTTCTAATAAACAATTATAACATCCGAGTATTATATATAGTTTACATAAATGAAATAAGTGTCACATCTCTATTTTTATTACTTTTATTGGATAAGCAACTTATATATTAAACAATTGAAAACATTATAAAGACTAAATGTAAACAACCAAAATAAAAAACAACAAATTAATGCGAGACTTCTATGATAGATACATTAGCCACTGCGTTGAAGATTTGTTTGATTGTTTTGATTTCGGCTTGATTTCATATCTTATCAGATCTTCAATGAGAACAAGAATGAACACAAATCTATTATTGTATCAGATGCGGCACCTTGATTAATTTATCACTATGGGCCGTGTATATACAAACTACTTAATGCACCCCTATATTCCATATCACATATATTGCAGATAAAGTGAATATTCACTGACCAAGTAATAGAGATAGAATAATTATTAGTTAGGCTATATCAACTAATAATGCAACACAAAAAGAAAAAGTAGTTAATATAAACTAAAAAAAAAAATACATAAAGATCAACAAAAAATCTAATCCAACAAATAGGTCCAAATTCTATTAGACCTTTTAAAAATGCACCTCTACATCATACGTTAATTTTACACATTTCACAATATTTTTTATATGTATTTTGATTTGTTGGTTGGTAAAGTTCTTTCTCATATTTTATATGATAATGTTTTTATCTATAAGGTAGGTATATCCTGTGTACATAATTATGTTGTATTATCTACTTCTTTTTTAGTTATTATTTCATGTGTAAATCTATCGAATATTCTATTGAGAAACATGAAAATGTCGATTAAGGATCTCTCCAGATCAAATTTTAGCCTTAATTTAGTTTTTATATTTAACACTTTTAGTCTGAAAAAAAATACACAGATTTTAAAATTGGACAGTCTGAACTTTTTATAATTGGAGAGGATCGGTGTCCAACAATATCACATTTTAAATATTTCTTTATATTCAAGCTAAAGTCCTAACCACAAATAATGATGAACAAATAAATGAGATATATCCTAAGAAAAACTTCACTTAACGCGATTTATTTTTATTACTCATGAAATTTTTTTTAAAAATTAATAACTGATATTTTATGATAAATTAATATTTTATTGACTAATTCTATATAATTTAGGGTTTTTAAGATTAAAGATGAAAAATAATGAAGTGAAAAATGAGAGAAAAATACCCAAAAGTGGAATTATTTGATTTAACGTAACATAAGCGAAAATAGTTCAAATAATTCAATTTTTCTACTAGCTTGTTTTGGAATCCTTACAAATTATATACGCCAACACAAGAATTTATTTTACAATGATAGATCGACAAATATTAGAATATGCTCGTCACTAAATTTAGTTAGACAAGATTTGAAAGCAATAAATGTATGAAAAATATAAATAAATTTTATTTATTTACTTGTAAAAAAGTTGTAATTTTTTTGGTTTTACTAATTATTATTTAGAAATACCTAAAAGAGTATTAAAATAAAATTGAGTTTACTTTGCTGTATGTTATTCTAAAATTCTTAACAAAGAGTGCCACTTGCCCTAATAATGAAATGAGATTAAAATATAATTCGGTGGGAATTGGGCTTAAATCAAATCTCACTATAGCTGAAGGAACAAGGATGAGTAGTAACTCAGCGATGGAACTTCTCTAACACAATTGCTAAACAAACTCCCTAATTTTACGTATACACCCCCTGTCACTCATTTTTTTTTTTTGACAGAATATAATATCCTTTTTCAACAGACAAAAGTGAATATGTCAAGAGGGTGTGATATCTAGGCATATTTGGGAAGCGATATAAAATGTAAAAATAATCATTATAAAACGTTTTCTTTTTTAAGTATTTTTTTTTTCCATCGTGACAAAATTTAACAAAATTTAACAAAATTATTCCCCGTGACTAAAAAAACCTTGAGTTATACAATTTGGATACCTTTATTTTTTTTATGTACCTATGACACATAACTACATTTTTTGATTTAAATTTTTGTTTACAATAATTATTATCATTTGAATACAATATTTTATTATTAAAAAGAATTATGAAGTAGTTGTTATAAACAAAAATTATTTAAAATCCTTTGAGTGTTACAAACTGAAGTCAAGACGCGGAATCGTTTTTTAAAAGCTGTATTAATTGTAAAACTTGTGAAGACGCGTCGTCATTGTGAATTAAAATTTTGCATTTCTTTTTCTTTTTATATCACTTTCAGAAGAAAAAGAAGAAAAGACAATTTGTTTGGTAATTTTCTTTGTATCAAATAATTTGGTCTACAAACACATAATTCGTGTGGCAGAGTAGCTGAAAGAGTCTTGTGATATTGAAAGTGATCACGAAAATGAGAAGAAAACCTAACGTCACTTCGCATACTCATAATTTTGCCAATGAATCACAGGTCAAGTTTCTGTATCACTTCGTGTCTAACAATAAAAAACAAAAGATTTATTTCTCCTCCCACTACCCCATTATATTTCAATTTCATAAACCATTCACCCCCCTTCCTCATGCAAGAGTGAGAAGGGGAAAAACATAGATATCTAAATTAAAAATCATGTAAAAAAAATATTAATGAGTAATTTAATTAATATAATAAATTTTAAAACTGTAAAATAATGTATTTTATGAATTAATGTCAATTAAATATTAAATTCTTATAATGTTATAATTTTATTGTTTTTATCACTATATCTATTAATACAGTATAAAACGTTGAATAAAAAATGAAAATATAAATATGAAATTAAATTTTGATTCACATATTAACCGAAAATTACGCAAACAAACAAAGAAAAATCTGATGATTATTTTTTATCACTTATATCGAAGGAACCATTCTCGAGGCTAAGAAAAAAGAAGTCGCATTATTAAAAAAAACTACACATTTTTTTGACAATTTCTTTTTTATTTTTTTTAGAAAATATTTATAAAATTTGTTATGAATAGTAATTTTTAAAAAAAAAATTGTTATTAATTTTTAAAACAATATGCTGCATAAAACATATTTTAAAAAAAGTAGTAAAAAATTCTTCCAAATTTTATAATTTTATAGAAAATAATTATTTATAAAAAAATAAATATTAATTAAATTTAAAAAAGAAGTATCTTTTTTATAAAAATTTTATGACAAATTTAAAAGAAATTTTTTTGTGAAATATGAAAAATAATGTAATAAATTCAACTATTTTATCTACGTGTTTCGTGTTTTAATTTAAAAAGTAATAGAGGAAGAGAGTGTGATAATGTTGGAGACTTATTACTTATTTTCAATATCATATAATAGTCATTAATATTTCACGTTTCATATTTTCGACATGAAAATATAATATCTTTTTTGGTCAAATGTACGTTTGTATCAAGTAAAAATAAAATTAATTTATAATTAGGATGACAAATAAATTTATCCTCTTCGGTATTGTCTGAGTATAGAGAATAAATTTTGACATTGATTAAGTATAACTCGTTCTCATTTTGACAATAAATTTTTACATTGATTGAGTATTGATAATATCTAATTTTTTCAATTGAGTATGAGAATGGGATAAGAATATACATATTTGTATAACTCCGTCCCCATATCCGTCATAATAATCATCTCTGCCCTATCCTTGTCCCAAATATATATCCTAAGAGGTAGGAGTCAAATGTCTATGTTTTCTTTTAGCCATGAGGGTTAAACTAAGAAGGTTATGATGTATGATATATATTTAGTTTTCGATTTAATTTTTGGGTTTTTGAATGATGATATTGTTTCATGTAACCTTATTAAATTTTCACTCACTTATCCTTTGTCAATCACCATACATATGAGGTATTGTTCGTTTTAGAGCATGTACTCCGTCACAATTTTCTGTTTAAAAGACGTCTCAGAAGGAAAGAGGAAGGGACATAAGATAATATTTTGTTCTTTTAACAACTTACAATTTTTTATATAATAAATTAAGACCGTTAAATATGCCATAGAAAAAATGGGTTACTAAATTAAAGTGGTGCTTTTTACTATTTCGTTTCTTTAAATGCATGTGCAATATTAAAAAAAATGTACCATCACATTTTAAAAGATTTTTTATTTATTCACGTTGTATCCTACTAAACTAAAATTTATCGTTTTTATTTACATTATAAATAGAGACGTCATCAAATGCTACTAATCATAATAGTTTCAAGGCGACCAATTGTATTATCAACGAAATGATATTTATATTATATTAAAATATCACATTAATTATAAATTAGATCAAATTATAATATACGAAATATGTCCAATTCATACCTTAAATAAGTTAGAGGCAGTAAATTTGAGAGAGGAAGTGAGTTGACATATTTGAAGAGATTATACTGTTATTTGCATTAAAAAATTTGAAGCATGGACGAAAGGATTTAAAGAGAGAGTTTCTGAATTATTTGATGAATATAACAAATAGTTTTGAATAAAATATTATATTTTTATTCCTATAGTAAAAATAAAGTGAAAATAAATTAAGTTTAGTTTAAATTAATTTTATGTTAATAAAAATGTACTCCTATTAACTGCAGAGTTGAAAATGGACTCTTAACGCTAAAAATGGACTGCAACTACCTGCAAAAAAAAGTCCAGGTTCCTTTCTTTGTGCATGATTTGGATTTAAGGTATGGGTAAAAATGTCATTGGACTTTCGATAAATTGGTTCAAATCTTCTCAATTTGAAAGGATTGCATTTTGGTTAATTGCCATCGAATTCGCCCTTTCTGTTTCGTTCAAATCCACTGATCCAAACAAGGTGTTTTGGTACAGCTACATTTAATAAGTCTTAACATGATAGAGTTTCACGCTTCTGCAAGCGGACAAAATTTTGAAAATATTGTGGTTGTTCTTAAAAATGCTGTTAGACGGATTTACGTCAGATTGAAACATAGGTACTGTTTACGGAGACGATAACTCTTCTTATTCTTGATTGAGATTTATTTTGATACACTCGTTAAGTCTTAGATCGTTTAAGAATTGAGATCAAACACAATTTAAATATATTTTTCTTTTTCTATCCTTCGAGACGTCTTTTAAGAACAAGATTATAATGGAATTTTACGCTCCAAAACGGACAATATCTCGATCATACGATTATTATTCCTAACAATGCTGCTAGATCAATTTGGATCTGGTCTTAATAGAAGGTTCTCTCACCGTGACTTGTTCTTGTAGAAAACATTCCTAGATCCAAACACTCTTAAAGCTCACATTGAGACATATTACACAATATTTTTAAACTAGGAATACCATTTGAGAATGATAACTTGATAGTAAAAAACACATGTTGACTATGGTGCCAAAATGAGTATCAAAGGTCAAGTTTTTCTACAGGATTCTGAAATTGAATTTTCAAATTTGTCATAAAATTGTTTTAAAAATTTTCAAGAAATTACTTTTGAGAACTTGCCCATAAATTAATTTTTTGGAGAATTGTACCCGTATCTCTCCCTATTTTTTATTTATCGTACTTATTTAGACAAAGATAAAGCCATTGTCTCTTCAAATTCAACGAAGTATCCTCAAATTCTAATTTAAAAAATGATTTTATATAAAAATGTTAATAACTAATTTTAAAATTAAAACACAAAAAGTTAGACATTAATTTTTTTTTTAAAACTAATACAAGCTATTCAAAAAAATTACTAAAAATTTTTTAGTAATTTTTAAAAATTAATTATATTTAATTAATTTGGCCTGTCCAGATATTCTGACACGTCCGATTTGTTGGGCCTGTTCTGGTCGTCGAACTCATCTTGGTCATCGAGTTCGTCCGTGTTGTCGGGCCCATCTGGGTCGTCACGTTTGTCGGGGTCGTTGGGTTCGTTTGGTTTGTCGGGCTCGTCCGGGTGGTCGGGGTCGTCTGGGTCGTCACACTTTTTCGGTTCATTTGGCCCGTTCAAATCTCTGAACCAGTCCAAATCGTTGGGCTCGTCCAGGTCGTTGTACCCATCCGTGTCGTATTGTAGGTTCGTGTTGTTTGGCCCAGCTAGATATTCGGGCTCATTCGAATCGTCGGGCCCATTCAGGTTGTCGGACCCGTTCGAGTCGTGTGACCCGTTTGGGTTGTCAAACTCGTCTGGGTTGTCGTACTTGTCTGGGTCGTTGAGTTCGTCCCACAGATGATAATATATTTTAAAAAATAATATATTTTTCATGTTGAAGATGAAAGCACGTGAGTTGACCCTGACTTACAAGGTTTTGGTGGGGTTGTTGGCCTTGTGAACTTCTTTGATGGAGACTTTTTTTCGATGTGGGCTTTTTTGGCTCTAACCCACATGGGCCAGGGCCAAGCCTTATGGGCTAGGCCAAATTGACACCTCTACTAAAAACCTATAAAATTAAACCATTTCAATTAATAAATATAAAATTAAATTTAAAATAATTTAAATTGTTTGCGAAAAACTCATCTTGTATTTTTAATTTGGAATATTGTATTTGGGGAAAACTTCCTTAATGTTTCTTCTTAAAAAAAATAATTTTAAAGTTTTATTTGATATAAACCCATTTTAAATAATTCTTCTATCTATTAAATATTTTGATATTTGAGGATATTTTTCTATATCCGGCTCCAAAGAGTTAAAAAAATACAATACTATGAAACTAATATTTCATATGAAGTGGGATAGGATAAAAAAATATGCTTTTATTTATTCAAGAATAGAATAAAATAGGTCAAAAATAAGAATAAAAATAATACATTTGTGTTTTTTTTTTCAAGAATAAAAGAGATGATGTGAGAATAAGGGATAAGTTGACTAACTCAAGAGACAAAGAGAGAAAAAATATATTAATACATTTTTTTATTCTTTGTTATATTTAATTCTATGTTTTATTATTTATTAACATTAAATAACATGTTTCATAAAAAAAATTAAAATTTACCTAATTTAATTTTCATAAATTTTTATTATCCATTCACAAAACTTTAAGAATTTGAGGAATACTTTTCATTCACGACCACTCTCAAGGCTTAAAACAAATTTAAAAATAATACATTTTTTTAAAATATTTTTTCTTGGAAGTTTAAAGCAATTAATACTGTAAAAAGTTTTGAAGTATTTTTTTCTTAAAAACCTAAAACAAATACTTTACCTACTTGGACCTTGACCTGCCTTCACCTCACATGATATTCGGCCCCTGATGAAAAGGATAGTAGTTATATATATAAGAAACAAACTAACAAATTACACTTAACTATATTCAATAGAAATATACACTTTAACTTATATTTCATAGACTAGTCCACTGTAATACCAAATTAGAAATGTTTGTTTTTTTTTTCTGTATGGTAGTAATTTACTTTGATTAAACATAGATTTTTCTTTTCTATACCCTTATATATGTAAAAAGAATACAATGCAACATATGGTAATAGGTTGTATTTCTAGATGTCAAGTAACATAAAGTCGGAATACAGATTACACTATTTTAAATATGGAATAAATAATAATAAAATAAGTATCCTTTATTATTGTGTAATTAGGACTTTTCAAATCAAACAATCCAACAAGATAATTGAATATTAATATATTACTAAATATTTTAATAATATAATATATTACCAATAATTTTAATAATATAATAAATATGTATAGAAAATAAAATTATTTATTACTATACTATATTAGTCCATCATGTAAAAAGGATAACATCAAATATATAAACTAAAACAAATTATATAATAAAACTGCAAAACTGATTTAAATCAAATAGTAAAAATTAGTTAATTTTTTTCCGTGTTTAAAGTAAACCAAATGGTATTAAATATAATATTTATATTTAGTTCATATGTGTTTTACGGCCAGCATGGTTAATGTATTAGGTTTAATGAGATAAAATTGACATGACGTTTTGAAGATAATAATGGTGAATTAGATATTTTGCTATAGTTCCTTACCTAATTAGTGAAGTATTACAGAGAAATCGTAAATCATATTCTCCTTCACCACTAATAGAGAAACATGATTAGATAGAAAAGAGAAATGGCCTGCGTAGTTTCATCAAGGGTTCTAGCGTGAAACTTTGACTTGGTTCTGGTTGAAAAAAGAACACAGTATAGTGATTTGTGAAACACGTTGAGTTCAGTCTAGAGTCAAATAACACGTTTCTCGCATTTTCTCTGTAAGTGTCATAGGTGCCAAGATGTCCAGAACATTATCATGGGAAGTTAAGGAAACCTTCCATGACAAGGAGGACGTACAAGTTATATTATCGCACATGAACATAAGAGTCTTGTAAAAGAAGTCAATGTTCTCTGCCAAGAGAAAGCCAACTCCGAATTTTTCTTTTCAGCTATTATTTCCTTTATATATATATATATATATATATATATATATATATATATATATATATATGATGTTATTTATGGCTTTTTTTTAAATTTATTATAACTTTATCTTAGTTATAATTTGATTTTGTCCTAATATAACTCTATCACATCTTAGGGGTAACAAAATGGGATAGTCCGATCCATTTTGGCTCAATCTGTCTTTGGCTCGTAAAAAATGGACTATGTTGAACCAGTTTGTTAATACAACACGGGTCATAAAATGTAACTCATCTCATTTTTGAACAGACTAAGCCATTAGCCCGTCCTTTTTGCAGAAAAGTTATAACTGTGATTAACTACATTTAGTAGCATGGACAAATAAAACAATGATATGGGTCACTCAGGTCGACCCATTTCTCTTGATGTTCAACTTCATTTTTCCATGGTAAAACATGTTACGGGCATCCACGACCAATTTTTTATGCGATCCAACATGTTGATGAGCCAAACGGGCCAGATTGATAAAAGTTTATGGGTTCAATATTCTAGCCCAACCTACCTTATTTCCTGACGGGTTAACGGGTTGGCCTATCTGACTCAACTTGCTTTGTCACCTCTAATCACATTTTTATTTAAATATAAGTATTTTCATATATAATATTATAGTGGACATAATTTTTATTTTTAATATTTACGTATACTTTTAGATGAATTATTTTATAATTTTTTGATGAATAGATTATTATTTTCATATTATTGAAATTTATATGATATATTTTTTTTAAAATAAATTAATGCTATTATTTTATTGATATTCTTAAATATCCATATTTTTTAAATTAAAAAGTGTAATGAATTATAATTTGTAAAAACTAGTTAATTTATGTTTTGTTTCCGGTTGAAGAGAAAAAAAAAAAAGGAAAGAAACAAGTTCAATAAAAGTGTAGCCCGACATATATAAAAAGAAAAAAAAAGAGTCTCATGTTTTCTTTCTTTAAAACAAAATAAAATATTTTCCCTCCTTTATTTCTAGATTTCACCACTAATAACTATCTCTTTTATAATTTGATTATACCTCAGAATAATTAAGGAGTTCGAGAACAATTTGGTCCAATTAAATTTTTAAACATAAAATTATTAAATTTTTAAACATAAAGTTTTTAAATATTGGGTAGCTAAATTTTAAAAACTAATTTAGAGACTAATTATATTTTTTTATTTATAATAATGATTATTTTAGTAATCAATGATTTTTTATTTTGTAAATCGTTATCTAAATTTGTCACAATAGTGACTAACAACTTTTGACACTACCAAAATTCTTGAAATTACTAACGGAATTTTACCGAAGGAAATATTTTCATCCGTAAATTTGATTTATCGACGGATTTTCAATTTCAATTATCGAATGATTTATTTCTGTCGATAAAATTTGTTGATAATACATATTTCATTTATCGACGGATATTTTCTCAGGATATCTATCGATAACTACATATGTCAAAATCTGTCAATAAATTCGTCGATAATTGATCCAGTCAAATATTTTATTAATTTTTTAATCTGATGTTACTTAATTCATTCATTCATTTAAATTTTAATAATAAAAATAATTTTAATTATAAAAAATATTTGTTATCAATTTTTTCTTTATATATAACAATTTATTATTATTAATTATTAATATTAAATTATTCACTAATTAATGTGTTAATTAAGTAATTCATTCAAATCTATTAGTTATAAAAATAATTTATAAATCATTTTATTTAAATTATTGATAAAAATAATTCAATTTGTGTTAATTTATTTTTATGTTAATAAATTAAATAATTTTTTTAAATTTTAATTAATAAAAATATTTATTCCAAATTTTATTTTTTTATGATATAAATTTTATCACTATAAATTATTGTCGTTTTATTATTTTTTAATTTTTTTGGTTAAAGAACTAATTCATTCAAATTTATTATTTATAAAAATAACTTTAATTGTAGGCAAATTTTTATTTTAATTTCTTCTTATAATATAAGATTTTTATAACTATTAATTATTGATATCTTATTCGTTTTTTAATTTTTGTGTTATATAATGTTACTTATTTTAAATTTTATATATTTTATAATATAAGAATTTTATCAGTATTCATTTTGATAGTTTATTATTTTTCTAATTTTTTGTGTTATTTAATTTATTCATTGAAATATATGATTTATAAAAATTATTTTAATTGTAGAAAAAAATTATTTCAGAAACTTTTCCTTTATTATATAAGATTTTTGGCATTATTATTTATTGATATGTTATTAATTAGTTATTTAATTCATTTAAATCCATTAATGATAAAAATAATCTTAATCATAAAAAATATTTTTTTCAAATTTTCTTTCTTTTATAATATAAATATTTTATTACTCTTAATTTTTAATATATTTTTATTCTTCCAATTTTTATGTTAAATATTTAAATAACTCATTTAATTTTATTTATAAAAATAATTTCAATTATAAAAATATATTTATCCCAAATTTTATTTCTTTCATAGTATAAATGTTTATCACTATTAATTAATGATATCTTATTATTATAATATAAGATTATTGTAACAATTAATTATTGATATCCTATTAATCTTATAATTTTTATGTTATACTAGTGAACACACATGCGTCGTCGCGCCTGTGTATCCGTATTTTTTAATTTTTATAAGATTATTAATATTTAATTTTAAAACATATATAATAAATTTTAAAATAGCTGTTAAATAAAATAACTGTTAAAAAATGTTTTTAGAATAACGGTCAAAATAAAAAAGATTTAAAAAAACGGTTAAAGATAAACTAATTATAAAATAATAATTAAGGATAAAATTGGAAAATGAAAAGTGGACACAAAAGGAGGAATCCTCTTTATATATTGTAATAGATAATAATATTTAATCTAAATTTTCTTTATTTTATAATATAAGATGTAGTGTTGGTTTTGGGATGAAAAAATGGGACGTAAAAAATTGATATTTTTTTTAAAAAATTAATAGATAATTATCGACGGATATTTTAGTCGATAATTACAAACAAATTTTATCGACGAAAAATATTCTGTCAGTAAATTTTACCGATGACACTTTTACCGACAATTTTTTGGTAGTTGATAATCCGTCGATAATTTTAATTTATTGACAGATTTTGATCGTCGGTAATATTAATTTTTCTTGTAGTGTGATCACTAAAATTGGTTGTTAATGAGACATTTTTTTAAAGTGTACCTTTCTCCCATACTCAACACTAATGCATGATGAATTAATCCAATCTCGATCTATACATATATCTATTGGCATTGAATGAACAAATTCAACATTCTCTAAATGAATTATCACCTCACTTTTGTATTCAAGTTGTGACATATCTCATTTAAGAAGATTCACTTTTTTTCAGGTTACAAGAAATGAAAATCGTTATCAACCATAATCAAATATGCACTCTAAGAGATCAATACAAAAACACACTTAGAAAAAATTAGTGTGTGTGTGTACGTATATGCACTAATAAAATAATAAAAAGAGATTAATTTAAAGAAATACACAAATTTTCCAAAAATATGAGGCAATACATAACTTTCGTATTGAAGAAAAAATAAGGCTCATTCGATGACAACAATTTCAAACAAACTAAATTTAAGTATACAATAAATCATATGTAACTAAAAATATATTAAGTAACATATTAAGAAAAGAAATAACAACATTTCCAAACAACCTAAATTTAAGCATATACAACAAATCAATTTTAAATAAAAATATATTAAAAGACATATTAAAAAAAATAAACTATTCAAATAATTAAAACATATAATCATATATACAAATTTTAAAGCCATGTGAGGAGCAAGGCATGAGAGAGAACTTGGGAGCATGCTTCGAAAATGGGAGTTGGACAATGGGAGAAGCAAGGCACGTGCTGGTGGCACTAGAGCAAGTAAGGGCTTTTAGGAATTCTACTTCAATTCTTTCATCGAAGTATATTCAGATAAGGTAAAAAAGGTAGAACTTTAGGCTTCGGTTCATAACCGAAGTCTGTTATTCACTTTATGCTTCAAGTCTTTCTTGAACCGAAGCCTATTCCTTTTTTTTCAAAAAAAAAAATATTGTTTCAATTTGTTCTCATCCTCACCTTCCCAACATTTCCCATCATTGAACCACCATAGAATCATTGCACTCCCCACCAAAAAATAATGCCACCACCACCCTCCCCACCCCAACATTGAATAAAAGGCATTAAAAAAATACTCGCATTAGGAAGAAATGATTATGAAATAGAAAAAAAAAACACATGACAAGAGAACGAACCTCTCGCTGCTTTAGAAATGGGAAGGAAAGGTAGGCTCACAATGACGACACGACGACATAATTTTCATTGGCGACGAAGAAGAGAAAGGAGGAAAGTGGAGGAGTGATAGCGAAAGAGACAACATGGTTTGCGTTTGGCGACAATGAAGGGAGGAGATTGTCTCTTGTAGTGAAGGAATGATGCAACGACGCAAATAGAACAACTTTGTTGGGGATGCAAATTTTGTGAATTTTTAACCCTAACAAACGAATAGGCATCAAATATTTAAAGAACCAAAGCCTATAATTGTGCAAATATTTTAAAAAATTTCACTAGTGGCAATTTTTAAATTATTTGCAAAATTATAGGTTTTGGTTCTTTGAATAACTGAAACTTATACTAGTATATGCTTCATTTATTTTAGAGACAAAAGCCTACAGTTTTGAAAAGAATTTCAAAAATGTCATTGCATTTTGAAAGACTTCATTTTTCTTGAAATCAAAGCATATTAGATGATTTCAAAAGTGTTTTTTTGCACTAGTGTGGGTTGGACAATGAGGGAAGATGAGGAGCAAGGTGTGCATTCGATGGTGAAATCTAATGGCGCGTGAGCAATGAGAGAGAAAATGATAAAGAAGACTAACCAAATGGTGGTGATGAACTTGCGAATGTATGTGAGATACTTAGATGAGCAATGAGAGAGAAAATAAGAGAAAGAGAGAGAGAGAGAGAGAGAGAGAGAGAGAGAGA
>Ga0214544_1005036_pt1 | contig 25976 bp, 19 predicted proteins | sample CNSS3metaG_FD_160074 | JGI IMG/M metagenome (GOLD analysis project Ga0214544, IMG submission 160074) | Root nodule microbial communities from cowpea collected in UCLA plant growth center, Los Angeles, California, USA - CNSS3 | ecosystem: Host-associated > Plants > Roots > Nodule | place: USA... | reverse complement strand
TGAGATCACTCCACACTTCTATTAATTTGAGAGCACACATGGCTAACCTTCTCCTTCATCTCCTCTAGCCACCTTCCATACCATAGCTCCACTTCTACTCTTCATCTTCACCAAATTCTCCATTTCCAAGAGCAACCTTTCTCTAATTCTCCAAATTCCGCTGCACTTCATCTTCTCCTCAACATTCTCCATGGATTTCCTCCCTTTCCTACTCCAAGGACGTCCATCACCTAGGATTGGCATCTCATGATCATTTCTCTTGGATCCCCTAAAAGGTCGACTCTCAACCTTCTTCACCTTTTTTTTAGATAGGTACTTGTTTAACAACCCATCCCCGACCAAGTGAGCTAAATATTGCTTCATGGAGTAGCACACATTGGTGTCATGTTAGGTGTGTGATGGAAATCACACCATGCCTTAACATTCTTGCCTAGGGAGTGAGTTTTCTTCGCTGGAAGTGAAGGTGTTTCACTATGCTCGAATCATTCAGCATGATAGACTACGATGTTGAGAGTGCGAGACACTTAGGCGTCGAGGGCCATTTCTTATTTCCTTCTTGTTTTCTAGCCAAGTAGGGCATGTACCTTCTCTCTCCTCGCTTGTGTGATATGTCGATCTCTTTTATCGAGCGCCTAATGTCTTTTCCTTTGAGCTTGACCACTAATTGTTTATACTTCGCCCTTTTCTACCTAATTACTTCTTTGACCTCAATGTGTATTGGTACCCGACTGCACACCTTGGTCAGTGACACGGTTGGGTTTCAAAGCAATGATTCGTTGAAAGAGTTAGCTTTGAGCCCCTTGACAAAGGTGTTAACCATCATTTCAATGCTTGGCAATATCAACTTCATACTAAAATAGTATAAGCGGTTTAGTTACCCTTCTAAGATTCATCCACTCGTTGTTTTAAGTCAAACATGTCGGTGGTTTGGGAAGGCTTCCTCTAGTTGGCACTAAACCGGTCTAAGAACATCTGTGAAAGTATAGGGAACAAGGGGATTGTGTCACTAGGGATTTTGCTTAACCATTACAATGAAGTTCTTGTAAATGTACCGACAAACATTTTACATCGGTCAGTGTCCGACCCTCCTGAGATTACTATCTAGGCTTTAAAGGCCTTTAGATGGTTCTTAGGGTCAACATCCCCTAAGAAAGGCGCCACTTTAAGAACCATGAGGTTTGTGGGCATTTGCTCCCGCATCACGACAACTATGAAGGGGTGATTTTCCTACTGTTCAGCGGTCTCCCCTCGTGTGGTTTATTCCTGATACTTTCCTCGGCTTTGGATCCACTAACACAACTCCTAGTTAGTCTGCATGAGGTTCTCCTACTACTGGATAACTTCTTCTGTCCGGACCTGAATTTCCTCTACTTCTTTCTGCCAGCGTTCTCGCTCCTCCTCGGATTCCCGTTGGAGTTCCCAAAATTCCTCCTAACTCTTTCTTGATCATCCTCAATGCGCTTGTGTACCACTTCGTTCTCGAGACGAAGCTCTTCATATCCCTCTGAATTTGTTCTATGCCAAATGCATTAACATTATTATTGTTGTTGATATGTCTTGTGAACATCCTAGGGTAAGGGTTACTTTATGTGAATAGTGGGATCACGTTTGACCAAGATCCCATGGTGGGCGCTAATTATTCCGGCAAGAAATCGTAAGTTTCTCAACTTAAAATATATAACAGATATCTTGTATGCTGACAGATCTTTTCTTTATTAGAAGAGAGAACATCGAGTATGCCAAAAAAATTGTGTATCCCTTGGCCAGAGGAGTATTTGTTGTATTTATAGAGGAAAAACATTTACATAGGATATTTCTCCTAAAATATGTGCATTTGATAGTTACAACAATCCGGTAATGCTAAAACTATTCCCATGCCTTCATCTATCTTTTCTTTATCCTCCCGAAGGACTTTGGAATGCGTTGGTGTTTACATGTTTATGATAGCTCAATTAAGTTGACATGATATGATTTTAAGTTCATAAAATGAACAGAATGGAGAAGTGCCAACATCACAAGGAAGATTAATTTGACATATATCTTGTGATATTTCTGAAAACAATTATGAAATGGTTGTAAAATTAATCAATTTTATTAATAAGTATAAATAAAACATCACTTTAAAGATATATATTTTCTATAACGATTATTATACAACAAAATTATCCTTATTTGAATAAAATTATGTAGTGGTGGCAAAACTGGCCAGCCAAACCGTCATTGGTCCGTAAAAAATTAGTTGGGTTAGACTAACCGGTCAAACAAAAACTAGTCACACCTTGCCACACATAGGATCCATTGGATCGGGCTAGCCCATCACCTTTTTTTAATTTATTTTCAATTTTTTATTTTTAAAATCATTTCTATATACATATAAATGAATATTAAAAGTATATTTAATCATATAAAATATTTTCTAAGCTTTTAATTGATTTGTTAATGTTTTTAATTAGATAAATTAAAATACATTTACATGTTAAATTACTTTATTATAACTAATAATTGAAGGTTAATTTGTAAGTGTTAATGATTTAAATTACAATATTATTATATACACATACCTTTAAAAAATATAATATAGAAAAGTTAATCTTTTAAAGTATTTTTTACTTTAATTTTTAATTAAAAAAATGGATCAATGGACTGAGTAAAACTAACCCATATTTTAACCCGTCATATTGAGGACGAAACGGATCAAGACAAAATGGATTAACAAGTTGGAATTTTTTCAGCTCGTCCCATTTTGGATGGAATGACTGGCCAATCCAATGGATCCACCCCGTTTTACCATGTATGTCATCAACCTTTAATTTATTCCATTGTTTAATTCCTCAAGTAAAATCACTTAAATCTCTTAAATTTCCTACCAATTCTTTGAATTAACGTTGTCAAGACTTGCATTAAGAAATGGGTTTAAAAAAATAATTATCCTCTTTAAGTCATTCATTGATTTCTCCAATTCACAATCGAAACGACAATTGAATAATTAGGATGGAGTGATTATGGAATCATACAAAAGCAAACATTAGTTGACACTAACACTGTTATTAAATAGCAATAATAGTTTAAATAGCTAGCATGCCATACATAGTATAAGGAGAAACGAGGAAGGAATTCTATTTTGAATTTTATAATTGCTAATCAATAACTAACTCTATGTAAACCTTAAGCTTTTGCTTTTATGATGCTACCACTAAACCAAACAAAATTGTTGTAATATATTTGAAAAAATATTATATAAGAGATATTTTAATACTTTTGTTACTAAATCAAGTCAATCACCTCTAATTTTTATAAGACTATTTTAATTATTCATAGAATATCAACACATGTACCAAAAGTATAACCGTTGTAGACCTAAAGTGTTTATGTATGGACAATGTTAGATTATTATGGGACTTAAACTTTATCTTATCACAATCTTTAGACTTCTCGGATGGATAATCTATGGTCTTGTTCATGATGCCTTCATTACCGGGCACTTAGTGTAACATGAGGGGTTACCTGCAAAAAAAGGCTCTGACGATCAAGTCAGCAAAGGCTCTCAAATTCAAATTTTAGATTATGCACTAATGAAATACATACCTCGAATTGATGGGGTCCACTCTTATTGATAAAAGACTAATCTCATTCACCTTAATTAAATCATGGGCTAGACTTTGATTACGTTCATTTTGGCCCAACTCTATTGGGTTTGTTTGGACTTTATTGGGCCTAGGTTGCAGGCCCATTATTCTTTTAGAGTGTTTAGCTACTTTTTTCCCAAAGTTAGAAAAGGCGGCATGCCAAACATTATTGCCCCATATATGTTTTTCATGGACATGGCTGTTTAGTGTGTGTACCCTCTATATATTCGAGGAGACCAGATGGTTGACCAGCTTTGCCGCTAAGTGGGTGAGTTGATTCATACAAGATGTAGTTAGCGGCCAGGTGCATTGTTACCCAGTATGTTGCTATGTATCCAATTATGGTGCGCGTGGTGTACATTAGGCTCAATGGTCAATTTAAGTTAGCGACTTTTGGGTTAACGACCTTTTAGTATTGCGGCCGATCTAACCATAATGGTACATAAAGTATATGAAGTTGTTCGTGCATAGATACCTTGATGCATATAAAATTGAGTCATAACCAATATTCTTTCATCATTGTGAATAGAAAGTGAGTCCCTTTTATTATCAATTTAATTAATTGCTGAGTGGCAACATCTTTTGAGAAAAATATCATGACATTGTTTCAATAATATATATTAATAAGATAATAATAATGCTAATTAAACAATTAAATGTAATAGTGATCACTTAGCAAAGGGTCGATATGTCCGAGTGGTTAAGGAGACAGACTTGAAATTTGTTGGGTTATGCCCGCGTAGGTTTGAACCCTGCTGTCGACGATAATTTTATAATTATAATATTATTACTTTTTCTTCAATATCAAATATTTAGAAAGAAATTATAATTGTATACTTTTTAAATTAGAATATCAAATAAAATTTCATGAGAATCATAACATTTATTAAATTTGTAAACATTAATGGAACATAGTTGACAAAATTAAAAAATATTTTTAATAAATAAAAATATAAAAAGAAAAAAAATATTCAAATTAATATATATTTTAAATGTCTATTTACTTCAATTTTTTAAATTCTAATGAATATTTTTTTTATACACTAATAAAAGTTATAATACATCACTTGATCAAAATCACACAAAGAACAAATAGTAAACTAATAATAATAAAATTTTAACATAAATATTGTATCTTTTGAACTTCAATATATCTTGGATGATGATAAAAAAAACTCATGGCAATTGCATCAATTTTTTCATATTATAGTAAATAAAATTTATTTATACAATTATAGTGACAAAATTACACTATGATTTATAATGAGTAGGGATGTCAAAAAGATCAATACCTACAGATATCCGCGGATAAAACCCACAATAGGTAGGAAATAGATATCTGCGGAAAACGGGTACGGTTATTTTTTATACCCACATGTTAACAGAGCGGGTACTAATGGTATTTGTACCCATGGATACCCGTACCAGCTATATTCTAATTTAAATTAAAAAAAATAAAAAATATGATTAAACATTAATACATTGATTTTGAATGGGGTACTTTATCAATTGGTTTTAAAAAATCTCCATTTGTTTATAAACTATCATTTAATACTATTTAAATAGATTATTTGCACTCTGGTTGAAATTTATGAATGTTTTGCATTGTATTTTTATATGAATTTATGGTTAAAATATATTGTTAAATATTAAATTTTTCTTTTGTAAATACCCACGGGTACCCATGAATATCTGTGGATATTAAAAAAATATGCGGGTAGCCGCATAACGAATATCCGCACGGATATTGGTACGGATATGGGACAAATATTTATCCAGTGGTTAGGGTATGAGGAAGCTACTACCCGTACCCTACCTGCCCCATTGACATCCCTAATAATGAGTTAGAAAAGTAAAATAATTATATAAAATATATTAGAATAGTATTCTACATGATAAAATAAACAACAAATAAAAATATTAAAAATTTATTAAATGTGTGTCTTATAAACAATTTGAGAGACTATTAAATGAAATTGCACAAAGAAAAACAAATGTATAATTAAGGGTATGATAAGATGAAAAATGCCTTAGAGATATAAGAAAACTTTTCAAATATCAACATAGTCAATGGTTAAGAAATAACGAAAATTGTTTTAGCGAAACAAAAAAGTTCTTCAAATGAAACAAAAATTACCAATAATATAGTAGAGAAGATAATATTTTTTATATTACGTAGTAAATGAAAGGTTTATTCTATTAAACACTTAAATTGAGAGTGTTAAGCATTCTCACGTGAAAGGAAAATATACAATAAATAAAAATATTAAAAAAGAATAGAAATATTGAAATGTGAGAAATAAAATATATTTAATTGACAAACATCATTTAAACATAATTGCATAAATGTTATGATAAGATTAAAAATATTTTGGAGATGCAAATGAATTTAATGACACACCTAACAATATATAAGTGTGAATATTTTAATAATTTAAATGAGGTGGAGATATGACAGAGACGAATATTATGGCGGGTGTGGGGATGAGGATGGGGCAAATATGTACATCCTTATACACATCCCCATACCCAATTGTAAAAGTTAGAAATTTTCCATACCCATACCTATACCTAGTCATTAGAGGGATTCCCCGTATAAACGGGGACAAGTTTGGGCAATACCCACAAGGACTAGTTTATTTTTCATCCCATCTTCGGTACCATTAATTCTAAAAATGCTAACCAATGAATATGTGTATTTTCATCAAGATGAAATCCACATAGTAGAATACAACAATCCAAAAATTAAAAATAACAATTTGGTTTGGATCAACATATTAAAGGTGGATATAAATTTATTTATTTAGGATTAATACAAGTTGTGGGAAAACAAAATTATAGATTAAGAGTAGTGAAACCAATATTAATAATATTAAGGGATATTAGGCTTAAAATGTTTACTGATTCAATAATAGTGATATTAAAAATTAATCTTCATTATGATCATGTCTTTTTCTATTGCAATCCAAAATTTTCTCAACATTAAAAATGAAAAACTAGCAATGAAATAAAATTATATGTACAAATTCCAAAGGAAATTATAAATAAATGTTAAGGTTCAACACAAATAATTTACGAAATTTATTATAAAGTTACAAACATAGACTATAACTACAAAGTACAGGTTGTCATGGATTGGATTTTTAATGATCCAATTCACATCTATTTTAGATTCAAATAATTAGGCCAGATTTTTGATCCAAATTCATTTTTTCAGTAGAACTAGTTTGGCTTTTTTTTAAATCCAGATCCAGATCCATATCCAAATATTTAGATCAAGTTCAAAATCCAGAATCCATTTTTTATAAAAGAAATTCATATTGAATTTTCTAAAACTTGTGTCCTTAGGGCCAACACGCAGAAATTCAACATAGGACGAATTTAGCTGACTTTCAGTCATGGTCGACTCAGTCGAATTTTGGTCGAGGCCAGCCAATTTTTGGTCAAGGTCGACTTGGTCGAATTCGGGCGAATCTTGGCTGAGGTTGACCCGACCAAATTCGAATGAATTTTGATCTAATGTTAAAGGATTGATCCCTACCAAGGATGATGGCCCATGGCATATGCTTAGAAGAAAGGAAGTTCCTTGATCCATTCCTTTGCTTTTTTTAGTTTAAAATTCCATTAAGTTGGCTTGGTTGACTATTTTAAGTTGACTTGTTGACCTTGACTTTGGGTTAACTTATTGACTCAAAGGATTAGCTTAACCTAAAGCCAACATGCTAATTCTAAATTAACTTGTATTTGTAGGTTCATTAAAAGGTCGGACAAGGAAGGACAAGTGGCCCATTTAGATGGCTTCTGAAGAGCACATGTGGAAGAATGAGAAGGAGCAAAGCTTTCTAGAAACATCTAGAAAGAGCATCCACCTTGCCTTGGCCAAGAAGGTTTTTAGAATGTGTCCATGTGCTCCTTTGCTGACCTACTTTCTAGACTCTAGATTTTGTTATTTGCATTATAATCCTTTTTAACTTATTTATTTTTGCTAAGAGGCCCCTAGACACTTCTATTTAAGGAGACCTCTAACACTTGTATAAGGGTTGAACATTTTGGAGAAATTAAACACCATTGTGTATCAACCATTGTGAGAGTCTTCCTCCCTAGGGAGTGGAGTTCTTTTAAGCCTTATCTTGAATCTTGATTCAAGTGGCGGCACACATCCACTCATCTTCAAGGTTGCCATGGCTTCTTCTAACCTAGCCTTGTAGTGGCGTGCTTCTCACATTTTTATCATTCATTTCCTTTCCATTTTATGTTTTCTTCTTTCTTTGTGTGTGTGACTTGGGTTTTACTCCTTTTATGTGTTGTCCACTCTTATTTGTTTTAAATCAATCCACTATTCTCTTCTCTAGAACCTTGGAAAGGAACCTTCACATCTAGTTAGCTTGCTAACTTAATGTCCAGTGGGATCCATTCCTTGGTTTTCTTAATCAATCATCACCATATTCAATAATCTTCTAAACGCGATAAGATAATCCTACATCATAGGCCGACTCAATCGAATATGTCTAAAATTTGGTCAGAATCGACTCAGTAAAATTTGTCCGCACACGATCGAATTTCAGCCTGGGACGACGTCACCAAATACGGCTAAATTTGGACCAAGGGCAACTCAGCCAAATTTCGGTCTAGGTAAACTCAACTCAATTCAGCAAAATTTTGGTCAAGGCCAACTCGACTAACTAAGACAAATTTCAGTTGCGATCGACTCGGTTAAAATGGCCAAATTTCGTTTGGGGCTGACTCGGTCGAATACGGCTAAATTTCATCTAGGTTGACTATGTTGAATATGGCCAAAATTGGGCCAAAGCCGACTCGACCCAATTTCGATTGGAGTAGACTCAACTAATTAAATTCGGCTGAATTTTGACGTAGATCTGGTAGAGGTGGTCGCAAGTTTTGCAATCAAGGTCGTCTAAGACGGCGTCGCCGAGAGGACGAGAGCTCGACTGCGCGCTGAGAAAGTTGTTCTAGATGTAGTTAGCAACTTGTGTTGCGTCGTCGGCGGAGCTGAGGGAGTACTTTGATGCGTCGTCGGCGAAGCTAAGGGTTGCAGTGGCTGGCTAGGTTCAGTTGCGGGGTCTGGCTGCCACCGAACGTGGACAAGAATGCTATGTTGATGTTGTCATTTTGATCCCAGTAGACAGCGATTCCTCCGGCGTGGGAGGGTTTGAAGAGAGAAATGAAAATGAGCAACATAGGGTTTTGAAAGTTATTTGTGGGAAGAGAGAGAGGAAGGAGTTGCAGATTGTTTGCGGGAAGAGAGAGAGGAAGGAGTTGCAGATTCGCGATGGGGGAAGTAGAAGGGTTCGCGAAATTGAAACCCTAAATAAACCCTATGGCTTCGGTTCCTCTAACAACCGAAGCCATATACCCCTTTTTGGCACCGGGTCTTGTTGGACCGAGGCCAAACACCTAACGACTACTTCACTTTTTTAAAAATGCAAACCCTTTTTCGCTTCAGGTCTTGTTGGACCGAGGCCTATAGCTGTCTTTGGCTTCGGGTGTTAGTTGAACCGAGGCATAAAACTTGGCTGGAATTGTAAAACAATCTGCATATAAAGCAAGGGAAAAAGGAAATTCTGCACTAGTGTAAATTCGGCTGAATTTCGGCCCGGGCCTACTTAACTGAAAACTGTGAAATTTCGGTCACGACATGCTCGGGAGAAACAGCCAAATTTGACTAGGGCCAACTCCACTGAATATTGCTAAATTTGGGTGAAGGCTGACTTGGCAAAATTTTCATCAAGACCGACTCAACTAAATTTGGTCGAATTTCAGCCAAAGCTGACTAGGGTGAATACGACCAACTTTTGGTCACTGTCGACTTAGTCGAATATGGCAAAATTTGTCTAGAAAGAGGAACATTTAATGAGTTCATGACCTTAATATATAGTAGTATATAGCTATGGAAGGAAGGAAGCTACTTCAAGTTCATCTTGTATTCATCATCATGAGCAACTAATTCCCTTATAGAGTGGATTGATTGTGTTCTTGTTTTACATGTTGGTTACTAAATGTGTATTTCACTCCCTAATGATTTGGCCAGTAAACATACCTCATTAACACTAGATGCAAAGACTTATGGTCTAGTGTTTAGATCCAATCAAGTCTCCTAATTCGTGGCATATACCAGAAATGGATATGCGGGTCTAGTTGGTTTAAAGAGGCTTGTTCTCCAAACAAGGTTCCTCCACTTGGATTAGGAAATCCTACATCTAACTCCTTTAGGTTCTCTCTCACAGACATGTGGTTAGATGTACAAGTAAGCGTACTTCCAAGAACACTAAGATAAAGAACACAATATATAGATAATTAAAGGGCGATACAGTTAAAGTTAAGAAGCCAAACTCGAGGAAAATTATAGACTATTGATCTTGTTACTAAATCCCTATGGATACAGCCTTGTTGCATTACACTTGACCCAATATGTTTTTGGAAAAGTTAACCCTTAATTGGGTGGCAATCAATGGATATACTCGTATAATGTGTATTGGTAGACTCATTTGATTATGATATCAAAGGAGTCGTAATTATGTATTCTGAGACTTGTCTAATAAGTAAATGGTCATACTCCTCTAATGTGTATTAATAGACTTGTCCAATCTATTATTCACATACTCATGTAATATATATTGTTAAACTCTTTTAATTAGTGTACAAACAAACTTTCTATATATATATATATATATATATATATATATATATATATATATATATATATATATATATATATATATATATATATTGCAAGACTCATCTAACAACTGTATGCAAAGACTCGTTTAATATCTATGGCTATACTTATCTAATAATAATAACTGTATAGACAAAGTCGTCTAATGTGTAATACAAGACTTTTCTAACCAATGTATGAAATGACTCATCTAGTCACTTTATGCATAGAGTTGCCTAATGTGCATTGCAAGACTAGCCTAATAAGTGAATGGAAAAACTCGTCTAAATTGTGTTAATAGACTCATTTAAAATCTATATGGATAGATTCATCTAATATTTATTGCTAAACTTGACTAATTAGTGTGTGGACATACTCGAATAATTCGTATTGTTAGACTTGTATATTAAGTATATGAAAAAACTTGTCTAAGTTGTATTGCTAGACTCGTCTAATTAGTATGTGGACAAGGTCGTCTATGTGTATAACTAGACTTGTCTAATCATTGTATGAACATACTCATATAATGTGTATTTGATAAATGTCTAGTATTAGTTAAATTGCACATCATATAGACACTTATCGTGCATTAAATCAATGTAAAAATCATTAGAATTTCTCTAATTAAATATAAATACAAAATATGGTGAGTAAAAATTATAAAAAGTTGAATTTAATACATTTATGCTGTTTTTGCAGGTAAAATAAAAGGAAATTGAGAAGTTGGTGCTAAGTCCCCAAAAGTTCTAGGTCAGCCAAAAAGAGGAACTAAGAAAAGTTAAAATTGAAGCTTGTGGCTGAGCAGCGATATTGGTGTTGAGCACATTTTAAGAAACCTTTAATGCAAGGAAACATTAAGCTTCAGATTTGAAGTTGAGCATCAAAGGACAATGAAGACCCTTACAATCATCTAACAACTTTCTATGAATTATGTGGCACCATGGGAATATCAGGAGAGGATGGCGAGGCAGCTTATCTAAGATTATTTCCCTTTTCCTTCACTAGAAAAGCAAAAATTTAGTTGCAATCTCAACAAAATCAAAGTTTGGTGAATTTGGAAGATGTGGAAAGGAAATTCCTGACTAGATATTTCCTACCATCAAATACGTAGGTGCTAACTCAACAATTTCAACTTTTTCACAAGGAATTGATGAGCCCTCATGTGAAGCATGGGAGAGATACAAATCTTTTATCAGAAAGTGTCTAAACCGTGGATTGATTTGGCTAAGCTTAACATGTTCTATAGTGGACTAAGACCACAAACCAAATTGCTTTTGGATGCTTCTATTGGAGGATTCATGATGACTGAAGATATAGCTAAAGCAACATGATAGGAACCAACCACAAAAGAGAGGAATTCTGGAATTGGATACACAAAGTGCAATCTTAGCCCACAAGAAGTTGATTTCACAACAGTTGGAGGAAACCAAAAAGCAAATGACTAAGATATAGGTTGGAGTTGTAACAATTGTTACATCTCAACAACACAATTAATAGATAATTAAGGGCATTGCAGTAGAGTTAAGAGACCAAGTTCAATCCCAACACCTTAATCAACATCATCTCTCTCGAACTTAGTTTTAATCTACCTTTAACAATATCAGACCAAACCTTTGTTAATGTTTTATTGTCAAACTTGGATTAGATTATAGATTACTAATTTAGTTACCAAATCCCTATGGATACAATCTTGTTGTACAACAATTGATCCAATGCACTTGCTTGATAAAAGTTAGACCCTTAACGAGGCATAAAAGAATATTCCTAGAGTTATCCAATGATTGTATGGACAGAGTCGTCTAAGCTATATTGCAAAACTAGTTTCATCAATGAATATATAGACTTGTCTAATGTGTATTAATGAACTCATGTAGTATATATTGTTAGACTCATCTAAACAGTATATAGATAAATTCGTGTAACATATATTGTTGGACTCCTTTAATTAGTGCATGAACAGATTAGTCTAATGTGTATTCCTAAACTTGTCTAATCAATTTATGGATGACTTGTTTAAAAAGTTTTTTGCTATACTCATTTAAACAGTGTATGAACTGACTCATCTAATATGTATTTCTAGAGTCATCTAACCAGTTTATGGACATACTCGTTTAATGTGTATTATTATACTCGTTTAATCTGTGAATGAACAAACTCGTCTAATGTTTATTAAAGGACGCGTCTAAGTATTTAATGGATCTAAGGTGTTTTTCAAGACTCATCTAATTAGTCAACGGATAACTCATCTAACGTGTATTAATAGACTTTTCTAATTTATGTATTCAACACTACAAAAAAAATTGGTATACCGACGATCGATATTCGTCAGACCAAACCAAATTCGTCGGTAAACTAGTGTTTTCGAAAGATTACTAACGGGCACAAATTCGTTGGTAAAAGGGTCGTAGGTAATATTTACTGACGGATTATGCCCTTTGGTAATTATCAACAGATTTTGTGACTTGTGTAAGGTGGTGAATTTTTCGACAAATCTAACGACTCATTTATCCATCAGTATTTTGAATTCCATTTTCCAGTCCCAAATTTAGATAAACAATATCAGACCTGCAATGTCACATTAAGGTGTGGTGTGGGTACCCCAACAGGTGATAATGCCTTAATGGGTGCACTATGTGGTATTTGGTCAAGAACCCTTATGATATAGAGTGGCTGCTGTAACGTCCCTACTTGAAATAACTTAATTAAAATTAATAAATAATAATTGAAAATCAAACGTCATAATTTTATTGTTCCCAAATGCGAGAAAATTTGAAAATTATTTATCACGCTTAAAATTAAATAAACCAGTTTATAAATTGTATTACAAGTTCCAATAAATCGACTGAATAAAGAAAACATAATAAAAAATCCCTATCCAAAATTCCCATGCTAGCCCTCTCTCCATCTCTACGCATCAACAACATCACTTGGAAAATCATCTACTCCCGTGTGACACGTCACACGATCATCGTCAAACACAAACAAAAAGGGTGAGCTCATAAATAATTAACATATAATTTAATAAAAACAAGATAAACCAAACTATTTTATTCTATTTAGTTCTTGGCCAAAACCTTAATACCCCAAGGCTTTTCAACCTTTAATTCACACAATTAATTGACCATGGACTCAAGATATATGATGCTCCCACGAACTTGCTCGCTCGTGGTCCTGCCTCTATGAACCTCCCGCTCGTAGTCCAACTCTACGGACCTCCTCGCCCATAGTCCAACACACGTGATCCACTAGGTACGAACCTCCCCACTCGCAGCATGTCTTAAGTGTGAGAACATAACATACGAACCTCCCCGCTCGTATCCCCACAAGAGAGTATCAAGATATGAACCTCCCCACTCATATCATCATGAGTTCACCACCATCCATGAACCTACCCGCTCATGACACAACATTTCCCGATCAAAGTTTCACATCACAACATAATAACGAAAACAAGAAAACTTCTTGGCTACCTAGCGCTGCCTAGGCGCCACATGGCGACAATCCTGCATAGACCGCCTAGCGAGACATCCTCGTCACCAGGCGCCAAGCTATAATCAGACCCACTATTTTAGGGTCTATCCTTGGCGGGTCACACCTCACCGCCAGGTGTCACGCATTGCAGGGACACCTCTAATAGTCTTATCGCCTGACGGCCTTCACCGTGCCGCCAGGCGCTATACTAGTAGCGTGCCAGTTACTGGTTTAACACCATAAACACATATTTTTCTGACTTAATTGTTCATGCTTAATTCCAATTTATCAATCTACATGTCCAATCATTATGCCACACTCCATTTTTACATTACTACACCACATATATCTCAACTACTCAAGGTCAACATAGATTCCCTAAATTGCAACCATACCAACACTTTATTCCAATCAAGAATAACTCATATCCATAACTTATATATAGCATCATATCCCACAATGCAAAATCCACATTCATTATCAGTTTATCTTTCATTTTACTTGTAAAGCATCACAAAATGTATTAAAATCCACTTTTTATATTTTCTCATCACCACATTTCTAGGTGGTGGATGTTTTGCTATCAACTCCACCTTAGTTGGATCAATCTCTATGCTTTTTTCAAAAAATTTGTGACCAAGCACAATTCCTAATTTAAGACTAAATTGGTCTCCATGCATCTTCTTAATACCACATTGAGGTTTTCAAGGCAATCATCAAAGGATGAACAAAAAACAGAGAAATCATCCATGAATACCTCAATGCTTTCATCAATTAAATTTGAGAAGATGGAGAGCATACATAGGCCAAATGGCATTTTCTGTATGCAAAGATTCCAAATGGACAAGTAAATGCTATTTTTTCATGGTCCAATGGATCCACTATGATTTGGTTATAGCCTAAGTATCCATCTATGAAGCAATAGTATGCTTGTCCAGCAAGTCTCTCCAACATTTGATCTGTAAATGGAAGTGGGAAGTGATCTTTTCTAGTGGCTAGGTTTAATTTTCTATAGTCAATGGAAATCCTCCATCTTGTCACTGTCCTTGTGGGAATGAGTTCATTGTTCTCATTTTGTATCATTGTCATCCCACCTTTCTTAGGAATAACTTGCACAAGGCTTACCCAAGCACAATCTGATATTGGATATATCATTCTAGCTTCAAGTAACTTTTTCACTTCCTTTCTTACCATTTCCTTCATAATGGGGCTGAAACGTCTTTGAGGTTGAGTCACAGGTTTGTACTCATCCTCTATCAAGATTTTATGCATACAATTGGATGGACTAATACCTTGAAAGTCAAACAAGGTCCAGCCTATTGCACCTTTTTTAGCCTTGAACACCTCCACTAACTTGGTTTTTTCTTCACTTGTGAATTAATTTCTCAAAATCACTAATTGGCCAATATCTTTTTCAAGGAAAACATATTTAAGTTGGCCTGAAAGCTGCTTCAGCTCCAATTTTTGTTGCTGCACTTATTCTTCATTTTTGGGCATAAGTTCTAATATTAGGGCTGCGAAAGAGGAAACTTCTTTTGTTTAATTTAGATCTTCTATGAACTTTTGAACTTCCTCCTCCTGCTTAGCAGTCCACCCTTCTAATTGATTTGACCAAAATTTCTTAAGAGGGTCTCCTTCTATAGCTTTCTCTTTGAATTCTAGGCACACCTCATCAAGTGTATCCATTCTAAAGGAATCCTTTTTATCAAAAGGATGCTTTATGGCTTCAAACACATTGAATATGACCTCCTCATCTTGGACTCTAACTTTAAATTTGTCATTGTCAACTAATGACTTTAACTATTTTTATAAAGGGCCTTCCTAGGATGAGAGGTACTTCTGAATCCTCCTCCACATCCATAATCATTAAATCTACTAGGAAGTAGAAGCTATCTACTATGACCAACAAGTCTTCTACAATTCCATATATTTTATGGATATGTCAGTCAATTGAAGTGTCGTTTGAGTTGGTTGCACTTCTCCATCTTGAATTCTCTTCAACATAGACAAAGGCATTAAATTAATGCTTCCTCCAAGGTCTAGCAATGCTTTGCCTACTGTTAAGATACCAATAGTTACTAGCAATGTAAAACTTATTAGATCCTTAGAATTTAGAGGTAGGGATTTTTGAATAATGGCACTACAGTGAGCTTATAATACCCTAGTCTCCTCGTCTCCAATTCTCCTTTTCTTTGTGTGTAGATCCTTAATGAATTTGCCATATCTAGGCATTTGCTCCATAGTCTCTGTGAAAGGTACATTGATATGCAATCTTTTGATCATGTCTAGGAACATCTTGTATTGCCTTTCCTTATCCATTCTCGTTGGTCCATGAGGGTAAGGAAAACTTGTCACAAAGGGGCTTTCATATTCAACATCTTTCTATGTTCTTCCTTTTCTCTCCCCTTCTTTCTTTTCTTTCTCTTTTTCTTTTTCTGCACTACTATTTGCATCTAATCTAGTACCTACATCTACTTCATCTTTTTTTCTCAACTTCATCACTCAACTATGTTTTATCGTTCAACACTCTTTTTTCACTTAACTCTCTTTCTTTTTCACTCAATTCTATTTTCTCTTCATTTTCATTTAGACTTATTTTTTCCCTTCTTTCATTCTCATTTTCTTCACTCAAGTTGTCTCCAATTCCTTTTCCTATCACAATACCTTGCCTAGCTATGATAGATTTGCAATGCTCCTTAGGATTGACTTGAGTGTTAGCTGGAAATTGGCTTTCTTGTTGATCAGCAAGATGCTTTGCAATTTGGCCAACATACACTTCTAGATTTCTAATGGAGGTCTATGTATTCTTTTGAGTTGTTGTTGAAACTTGAATGAATTGAGCCAGAGCATACTCCAATTTGTTCAATTTGTCATGTTGGAATGGTTGTTGGGTTTGATAAGGTGCTTGCTGATTATGAATTTGTTAATTTCCAACCTATTGCCTCCATCTAGAATTGTGGTATTGATTGTTCCTCCAATTTAAATTCTGGTGGAAGTTGAAATTTTCTTATTTTCTCGAGCCACAATGAAATTTCCCTACTCTTCTTGGATAAATTCAGTTGTTGAACATTGGCCACTAGGGTGATCACCGACACAAAAATCACTCCTCAAAATTGGCTGAGACGTGCTAATTGTTGCTACACCAACCTGCATCTTAGTCATTTGCTTTTTGAGCTCTTCCATCTTATGTGAAATCAGCTTGTTTTAGGTTAAGATTGCATTTTGTGTATCTAGTTCTAGAATTCCTCTTTTATGTGGTTGGCTTCTATCATGTTGCACTTAGTGGTCACTTATTGATAAAGACTTAATAATTACAATTGCTTCAACCACATCTTTAGTCATCATCGATCCTCCTGCAGAAGCATCCAAAAGTAGTTTGGTTTGTGACCTTAGTCCACTACAAAACATGTTGAGTTTAGCCAAATCATCAAACCATGATTTAGGCATTCTAAGAAGAGATTTATATCTCTCCCATGCTTCATATAAGGGCTCATCTATTCCTTAAGAAAAAGCTGTAATTGCTGACTTGGCACCAACATATCTTAATGGTGGAAAAAATCTAGACAAAACTTTTCTCTCCACATATTCCCAATTCACTAAGCTTTGGTTTAGTTGAGACTATAGCCATATTTTGGCTTTTCCAATTAAGGAAAATGGAAACAATCTTAAATATGTTGCGTCCTCATCCTCTCTTGATATTCCCATGGTGCCACACAATTCATAAAAAGTTATCAGATGATTGTATGGGTCTTAATTATCCAATCCAGGAAACTAATTTGATGTTATAAGTGACAATAGGGCAATATTCGTCTCCACTTTTTTGGTAGGTCTAACAATGCTTGAAAAACTCATTGGCCCAACACACCTAGTTCTATGGCCTTTGTCTATGGAATTTTGATCCAAAACCAAAAATCCCCAAACATTCAAACCCTAATATTCATACGTGCTAACTTTCATCCAATTAATTCAATCCATCGCGTAATTTGACAATTAGTAACTTTCTGCAATCCATTTTCATGCAAAGATCCATTTCTCCCCAATCAGTATAACACAAAACGGGCAGAAAACCCAAGTTGAGCCAATTCCGCTCACGTCACCTAGCAGGTGTTCATCGCCGCTAGGCGGATCATACCAAAAATCTAGAAATTGGGTTGGAAAAGTTGTGTCATATGGCGTTCATTTCATGTTGCTAGGCGATTTCCGGTAGAAACCCAAAAAATAAGAACAATCATGTGTGTCGCCTGGCGGGTATTCAACGTCGCCAAGCGGTTTCTAGAAAAATTCTCAAAACTCAAACAATATATAGGCAAGCAATATTTAACAATCCAAACAATCAATTATGTACTGAGAATTAACACCAAATATACGGGTCAACTCTCCTAACCTTGTTTCCTAGCTCAAATTTGCACTCTTTAAATCCCTTCATGATAGCAACATGTTCCACTCCCTTGCTCCGAATAAATTCCCCTTCAATTGACCTCCAAATCTCCTCTCAACCCTCTTTTTTAGTGTAGTTTTTTTGGGTTGATCAAAAGGGCACTCTCTTACCTTATTTTCACTTTACCACTCTCCTATTAATTGCCTTAATGAACAAAATGAAAATTACATTAAATTAAGCTTAATGGTCGTTTTAGGATAGATTTCCAGCCTTCCTAGCTGTCGTCTGACGGCTAGGATTTTCTGCTCCTTCACATGCATGCCAAAAAGAAATTTGGAAAAAATGAAGTTTATTTCGTACAAGCCCATATTCGATCACACAACCACCCAATTGTTAAGTCAATACACAACCAATTCATGTTTCATGATAATTTCTATACCTCTAGTATTACATTATCACACATCATGATCACGCATATTATAAAAAAATAATAAACAAGTAAAATAACAAACAAATAGCATACACAAGACTCGAACACAAATCCTTTCATAATAACCAAGTACTTTCAACTATATAAGCTAGTACTATTCCACATTATACATTCTAGCATTAAATTGGATAATGGTTCCTACTACCCGCATTTATTAAATAATTATTTATTTAATTATTTAAATTTCTCGTGTCTTACACTCTAGCCTTGGTGACCTAAGTTGAGTAGTATGTGATGTGAACCACATTTGCACAAGGACTAGCTTAGGATCTTTAAAGTTAGGACCTTGTAGCAAACTTGGAAATTTAGTAACAAATATGGATTTGAAAGTGGTTGAAATTCTAGTTTGGATAGTATATTAGAACTCTAATTGAGGTGATTCTAAAGTGACATGAAAGTTAATGTTTTGAACTTTAATTTAGGCTTAAAAATCACTAATTTTGGGCAAGTAGCATGAGAGTTATGACCATAAAATAAATTTGGGCAGAATTGGGTTTTCTAAATTTGGGTGAAGAATAAACAACAATAGGTGAATATGAAAGGTGGAAGGAAAGAATCACTCTTTCAAAGCAATGAACCATATAGAGGATGGGAAAGTCCTTTGATACAGCCAAGGGGTTTATAAATCACTCAAGAACTTAGGAGAATCATTTTCACTAAGATAGAATATATAAACTCTAATATTAACTTGGCTTATTGACGAAAATGGTTCAGTTTATATAGAAGATTTAACAATCAGAATTACAAAAGATCCATTAATTGCAATTACATCCCACTTAAGCTAATAATAATTCCACTACTTAATGGCTAAATATAACTGAAGTTGTGGTAACCAAAAGTCACCCAAAAGCATTGAGTATGCATCCTCTTGATCTCCTAAAGGCTGATGACTAAGTTATCAATTGGGCCCTTATTACACCTTGAAATAAAACCAAACTAAAGCCTATTAAATGAGTAACCCAAACAATAATTTGGTCAACCAATTTTACAAAGGACTAGGCCATTATTTAAACAAACTAATAACTTAAAAACCCTACAGCAAAGTGGTGTGTTAGTCCTCTCCATTTGGGCCATGTTGCAATTCATAACCTTACTCTTTTCTCCTTGAAACTTGGGCTTGTATCCAAACAATATGGATAACCCTTATTGAAGATCTCCCTTTGATTTCCTTGCTCTAGCGCTTGTCATAGGTCTTCCAAGTCCTTCAAGTGGATCCTTGCCTTGCTCGTTGTCATGTCCCCAATAGTATGGCATAAATTTGGTAGCATAACAATACTCAATTCAAAGGTCAATTTACATGGGGGAGACACCCCTATTTATATCCTACTAACCTAGAGGTGTCTCACGATAAGGAGAAGCAAAACCCTAATTCTACTCCTTGGAGAACAAGACAAACTCCTCTCTATTAGGAGGAGGACGCATGGCTACTACTAAGGAGAAATCATCTTTGTTAGGAGCTTTACACATGACCACCAATAAGGAGAAATCCTCTCCATTAGGAGCATGCCATGTCGTTGCTACTAAGGATAAATCCTTTCCATTAGGAGTATGCCATGCTACAAAGCTTTTCATGTTGACTTAAGGTCAACTCTCTCCAAAACCCCACATTACATGGCCCATGGTACAAGGCACAAATAAATATCCTAGACTACTTGGCCAATTATTCAACGCCCAAAACAAAACCCTATACTTCTAGGCCCAGAATACAAAGCCTAAGGAAACAAAAAAAAAACTAATGGCCTATGATAATAAGAGTTTGCGCCCACCTTTCATAGATGACTCCAACTTTTCTTGTATGTGTTTGGCTAAGGTTGAGGTGTATACCATAACTTTTGTTTTAGAATATAAAGTCCTCACAACAATGATGTAGAAAATTCTAATTGTGAAGCTCTAAACCTAATGGAAAAAAGGTTTTCAAAGCTCCTTAAATATAAGAAGAGATCTAACCATAAATATTTTGTTTCAAAGAAACCTTATAAGAAGAAGGAAAAAGGAGCAACTCCTACATGCTTTGAATGTGGAAAACAAGGTCATATCAAGCCAGATTGTCTTGTGTTCGAATTGAAACAAAGTTGGTAGAAAAGAGAGAAGCCAACAAATACAATAAGAAAAAGGCATATATAGCATGGGAGGATATTGCTTAAAGTAGTATCAATGAGTCTAGTGAAAGCATAGAAGAAGAAATAAACTTTTGTTTGATGGCAAATCATGAATCATCCAACAAAAGCGACAATTAATGGATGCATTTAACGAACTGCATGAAGAAGCCAAAATTCTACAATGTTCAAATAATAGGTTTAAGGGAGGAAAAAGGTGGTGAGAAAATAGATTGAAGCAACTAGAAGAAGAAAATGAGAACCTTAAAACTTATCGAGAAGAACTAGAGATTATCTATAAAAATTCTGCTACCAAATGTGAAAATATTGTGCCTAATTGTAATAATTGTTAAAAGAAGTTGGAAATGATTAAATATCTAATTAAAAATCTTACTAAGTTGACATTAGGTGGACCAAATCTAGATGTTATTCTAAGTTCTCAAAGAAGTTTTATTAATAGCGAAGGAAATGCTCGAAGAAATGTTCTTAGTAGTGTTCTTGTTTCATTATAGACGAGTCTTGCTCACCAGCACCATAAACAATGAGAGAACGATGTACAAAGGACAACACTAAGGCATGACGGCGAGAGTAGCACCAAGGCTTCACAACAACAACAACACTAGGGCACGACAACGACAAAAAATAGGCAATGTAAGAGCGAGACGAGAGGAGAGAACTCTAAAGTGCATGAGTCTGGAGTAAGTGTTGCATGAATAAGGATAGAGAAAATTTTAAGATATTATGCTAGTTATAGGGTCCAACCAGTATAGTATCTATTTTTAAAATTAAAAATAATATCAGGAAGTTGTATTTTATAACAAAATTGTCATCACACAAATTTTGTATGTTAGTTCTAGGTGTAACCGGCATATAAACTCTTTTACTTTATTACAAAATTGTGAACACTCCATTTTTTTTTTGTCAGTTATAACTAGAACCAACAAACAAAATCTTCTATTATATTACAAAATTGTCATCGTGTCAATTTCCTATGTTGATTATAGTGATAACTAACATAAAAAGTCTCACTATAAGAAATTACTTCATTAGAGTCCAAATAAAACACATCCAAAACGAAAAAATGGAAGCTAATGTGTATGTTGTGCATCCGCTTCCAACCCATCCAATACACCACAAAGCTATCCATTTTTTTGAGTGGGCTGTCAAAGGGGAAGCTAAAGAGAGACAACTTAACCCACTCAAGATGTGACTCTTTTATTTTTTAAAAAGTATTTCTAGTAGCATGGGTCTGGCCCTCACTTTTAATTAAATATTTAAATACAAAAGCAGTAGTGTTACTTTTTAAAAATAATTTATTATAATTTTTTTTGAAACAATTTATTATTTTATTTTTTAAAAATAATTTAGTATGTTATTTTTTTAAATAAGTTATTTGGGGAGCATCGTTAAACATCTCATTTGTTTATATTATTAAATTAATATGACTAACATTTATATTATTTATTTTGAATTTAATAAGAATAAATGCTAATTATGCTTTGTTCCTTTTATCTTATAATGGCTTGTAATCTTTATGGCACTTATAATGAGAAGAATAAGTACACCAAAATGCAAACCTTCTAGACAGGCATGTACCCATCCATACCAAGTTCTCTCAATTGAGTTTGTCAATGACTAACATCATGCTTTTGTGTCAACTTGTTTCATCATTATTTTTCAAACTTAAACCACTTCCAATTTGCATAAATTGCATAAACCACTTCCATTTATTTGCAATTGCTGAACCAAATGTCTCTCCAAAGGCGTCAACTACCCGGTTAGATATGAAGCAAAATTAAAAGCCAGAAAAGCATTGAATCATTTTATGCTAGATAAAGTTGAAAATGGAATGTGTAAACATAGAAATGAAGCAAAAATCTTTGGGTAGAATTATAAAATAAAGCGAAACAAAGTGTTCTTAGTTGCGAAAACCTGCTTTAATCATAACAATAAACTTGACAAAAACATAACGCAAATAACACATATAACAAAGAATACTACTTTCATCACCTCCACTCACATTGGTCAATAACCTAACAAAAACCTTTTTTATCCACAATAACCGTAACACAAACCACTAAAAATTAATACTTGATAATCAATTGGCTTAAAACACATGAAACCTTACCTTACGCTTTAAGGACAGCCAAGTAGCCTTTACCATCAATGCCAAATCACTCCTTCTCCACATCTAGAAAATGACGAAGTCCAACCCAAATGCATAACCCTTCAATACAAAGTAGTCTTATTAAACACTAATGATTTTAAACGCAATCATTATAGATTAGATTAGAAATATTTACCTTATTTGTGCTATTGTTACCTTAGATCTCAACAGTAGCAACGAGCTGTTAGAAAAATGATTACTCAAATAATACTATTAATAATAAAAATATAAAATGATATAATAATAATGATTAAATCAATAATAATAATAATAATATGACATATATATATATATAAAGAAATGAATATTAATCATACACCAACAATTATAATAACAATAAAAAATAAAAAATAAACAAGGAAAGGAGTAGAAATATCCTAGGTTGAGGCACGCATAGTGCCATCCTTAGAGAGAAAACGCCCCTACTGCACAGGGCTAAACAAATACACAATCATATGTGTTTCAAATCATATGTGTTTCTCTCCCAAGATACAATAATCCGTTAGATCGATCGAGTGCAGTGAAGGATCTCCGAACCTTATGAACACCACTATTTTAAGAGATAATATAGAGAAGAAAAGAAGAACACTTTTTTATGTAGGATTATCTTGTTCCTTTTAGAATATTATAGAATATGGTGATGATTTATTAAGAAAACCAAGGAAATCCCCACTGGACATTAAGATAGCAAGTTATCTAGATGTGAAGGTTCCTTTCCAAGATTTTAGAGAAGAGAAGAATGGATTGATTCAAAACAAATAAGAGTGGACAACACATAAAAAGAGTAAAACCCAAGTCACACACACTAAGAAAGAAGAAAGCATAAAATGGAAAGGAAAGAAATGATAAAAGTGTGAGAAGAACGTTACTACAAGGCTAGGCTAGAAGAAGTCATGGCAACCTTAAAGATGAGTGGATGTGTGTCGCCACTTGAATCAAGATTCAAGATAAGGCTTAAAAGAACTCGACTCCCTAGGGAGGAAGACTTTCACAATGGTTGATACACAAAGGTGTTTAATTTCTCCAAAATATTCAACCCTTGTACAAGTGTTAGAGGTCCCCTTAAATAGAAGTGTCTAGGGGCCTCTTAGCAAAAACAAATAAGTTAAAAAGGATTATAATGCAAATAACAAAACTTAGAGTTTAGAAAGTAGGTCAACAAAGGAGCACATGGACACATTCTAGAAGCCTTCTTGGCCAAGGCAAGGTGGATGCTCTTTCTAGATGTTTCTAGACTTCTTGGAGGCCAAGGCATGTGGCCATCCTTTCTAGATGTTTCTAGAAAGCTTTACTCCTTCTCTTTCCTCCACATGTGCTCTCCAAAAGCCATCTAAATGGACCACTTGTCCTTCCTTGTCCCACCTCGTAATGAACCTACAAACACAAGTTAATTTTGAATTAGCATGTTGGCTTTAGGTTAAGCTAATCCTTTGAGTCAACAAGTCAACCCAAAGTCAAGGTCAACAAGTCAACTTAAAAATAGTCAACCAAGCCAACTTAATGGAATTTTAAACTAAAAAAAGCAAAGGAAGGGATCAAGGAACTCCCTTTCTTCTAAGCATGTGCCATGGGCCCTCATCCTTGGTAAGGATAAATCCTTTATCATTCTCCCCTTGTTGGAGAGAATTTGACCTCAAATTCTTGAAGTCTTTGTTGATGGCTTAACTTGAGTTGATGAGAACTTTCTTCATCTTTAATGATTCCATCCCTACTCTTGGAGATGCTCTCTTTCTTTTTAATGCCACTCTCCATTTCTTGCTTGTGTTTTTGTTCATCTCTTTTTGTTTGGGAAGAGAATGAAGAGTGGTGTTGCACCTCTTGCTTTGAATAGCTCTTTTGGTAAGCAAGTAACTCCTTGGTTAAATCTTGCCCTTTTTCTTTTTCTTTTTCATCTTTTATTTTATTTTTGTCCTCATTTTCTTGTGGAGGTGGTAGAGGTAGGATTGTGAACTTCTTTCCTAGGGAGGAGAAAACATAGGTGTTTGCATGGACATCATAAACAAATTTTCTATCAAATTGTCATGGCCTACCTAGCAAAATATGGTTGGCTTTCATAGGCACAATGTCCCATAATACCTCATCCTTAAAATTGCCAATTGAAAAGTTAATGAGGACTTGCTTAGTTACTTTTATTTTTTCTTCCTTAGCCATGATAGCTTGTAGGGTTTGGCATGAGGAATGGTTTTAAGGCCAAACTTGTCCACCACCCTTGGGCTAGCCATATTTACACAACTTACACTATCTTTGATGAAGGCACATATCTTGTCATTGATAAGGCACCCCCCATGGAAGAGGTTTTGTCTTTGAGAAGGATCAAGTTCTTTGGAACTTGCCCTAGTTGGCACCTTACCATTAAAAACCCACTCTCAAGGTGTTTAGTCCTTTCAATAGAAGAAGAAGTATGGGAAGAGGTACTTTTAGGGAAAGGGGAACAAACATGTTCACTTTCATCATCACTCTACTTTAAGATCACTATCTCTTGATTGGGCAATTCAAAGCAATGTGTTTATACCCCAAACATTTAAAACATTTAATGGTGAGTGTGATCACTTGGTGACTTACTTTTACTTGGTGGTTCTTGATGAGAGTTAGAAGGGAACTTATCATGTTTCTTTTTATCCTTTCCCTTCCATGAGTGACTAAAGTAGTGGTTGGGTGAATAACTCTTCTTTGTCCTTCTTTTTCTTTTCAATTGAATTTCAATCCCAAAGGCAAGTGTGAAAACATTTTCAAGAGTGGAGTACTCATACAACTCTACTTGGTCTTTTATGTCTCCCCTAAGACCACTCACAAATCTTTTTATTTTCTCTTTGTTAGTTTCTTTTATTTCAACCTACGCATTTGAGACTCTAATTCTTTAAAGTATTCACTCACACTCAAAGGACCTTGGTGAAGCCTTTGGAGCTTCATAATAAGTTCCTTCCTATAGGAGGGAGGAACAAATTTAGCGCGCATAAGAGTTTTAATGTCCATCCAAGAAGCCGCAGGTGGCCCTTGGTCATAATTCTTACAAACTTTATGCCACCAAGTATTGGCATACTCCAAAAATCCTAAAACTACTAGATCAACTTG
>Ga0214544_1005034_pt1 | contig 25978 bp, 21 predicted proteins | sample CNSS3metaG_FD_160074 | JGI IMG/M metagenome (GOLD analysis project Ga0214544, IMG submission 160074) | Root nodule microbial communities from cowpea collected in UCLA plant growth center, Los Angeles, California, USA - CNSS3 | ecosystem: Host-associated > Plants > Roots > Nodule | place: USA... | reverse complement strand
AAGAGATGAACACCTTTCTCTGAATCACACAAAGAACCTTGACCTTAGCTTTCCTAGCAACAGCAGCAACACTCAATCTCCTAGAACACCTCTCAGGAAAAGTTATCGCTCTACCCACACTAGGTTTTTCAAAGCTTCTATTGAGAACACTCAGAGAACTCTCTTGTAGTCACAACACTAGTACTCTAGCTTCTCAAAAAGGTAAGTGAGAAGTAACTCCGAGGTTCCTTAAATAGGGGTTTCACAAATTAGGTCAAAAAATTGAACAGTCGCGCCCAACTGACCAGGATAATCGATTATCACAAGTGATAATCGATTATTCCAGTGTGGTTTATGAAAAACAAACTTTTGAGCAGATAATCGATTATCAGAGGTGATAATCGATTATTCCAGTGTTTTCTTGAAAAAAATGGTTCAGCTTAGGATAATCGATTATTCTAAGTGATAATCGATTATCACTTTGATTTTTCGAGAAACACCAGAATTTTCTTGTACAATCGATTATTCAAGGAGTTTTCCGCAATTTTGTTTGCTGCAGTTGTCTTATGAGACTGTTCATCAGAGACATTTACCCCTTTATACTAACAAATACGAGAGATGAGCAAGGAATATGGAAGAGGATATTGAGGCAATCTCTTGGCTTTGAGCATGGTGTCAAGAATGATGCTTGGCCAATAGATGGGGATGTGGTTGAGCATGGCATATATGATCATAAGATCTGCTTCACTGCACTGTGCGTGGTTTGTACCATGTGGACATAGAATCCAAACAATGAGATAGTGAAGTAGACGCTCATCGATTTTGAGAGGTCCGGCTAGCAATTGGCGGCCGATTTCTTGATCTGGGCGTCGCATAAAGGATCTATATGCAAAAATTCTGTTGAACCCTTCTATGCCAGCCGTGAGAATGGGAGATGTGCCATCATGAATGGGAAATTGTGCAACATTTTCCCAAATATCATCATCTAAAATGATGTCGACACCTTTCACTTTTGTGAACCTAACACCATCTCTGAATTTGTAATTGAATTTGTAATTGAAGTAAAAGACACTCAGAGAACTCTCTTGCAGTCACAACACTAGTACTCTAGCTTCTCAAAAAGGTAAGTGAGAAGTAACTCTGAGGTTCCTTAAATTGGGGTTTCAGAAATTAGGTCAAAAAACTGAACAGTCACGCCCAACTGACCAGGATAATCGATTATCACAAGTGATAATCGATTATTCCAGTGTGGTTTATGAAAAACAAACTTTTGAGCAGATAATCGATTATCAGAGGTGATAATCGATTATTCCAGTGTTTTCTTGAAAAAAATGGTTCAGCTCAGGATAATCGATTATTCTAAGTGATAATCGATTATCACTTTGATTTTTCGAGAAACACCAGAATTTTCTTATACAATACTGATTCTAACTAATCTAATTACATTTTACAAGATAGCTTTAAACACTACAGCACATGGTCTTCATATTGGCTTCCAGATGGCTTTCATGGCTTCTTTTATCATCATCAAAATCTTGCTTCAGCATTTAGACTTGTATTGCTTTTGCCAACAATTGTAATTATATTTTGTATGCCAAGAACGAAAATGGTTCTTGGTGAATGAAGTTGGGATAATGGAAAAATACAAGTACATTGCTTTTTTATCCATTTGATAGAGCAAAAGATGGTAAAATATAAAACTTTCCTTTTAATCATAGTTAAGTCACATCATAATTCATTGAGTTTGAGACTGAACTGAAACATGATGAGGAACTGTATTGAAAATCACTGTTCAGTTTGATTCATTGAAACTTTTTGGGTATTCGTTGGTTTTGTTGGTGCAGTTATTGATTTCTTTGATTATAAGAAGCAATTGAAAAAGGCAGAACAATGGAATGTGGAAATATATTGAACAATTTGTGTTCAATGGCACTTGCATGGGATATGATGTCCCTCTTTGAGCAGTAGCACATTTATTCTGTTGTTCTCTGTTCTGTAGATAATTTGAGAATAATGGATTTGTTACCATGTTTATGAATACGATTAGTTTTGAAATATTATTGACTGCTTGTAGCAATATCTAAACTTGATTCAAGGATCCACTTAAGACATTCAAATATTTTATCAAGGGAACAAAATAGTTTGTGATTTTGTTTTCATATTTTTTTTTGCGGGTTGACATAATTATAATATTGTGATGAATTGTTTTCATATGTCTAATTTAAAAAAAATATTTTTTTTCATGTTTAGAAAAAGCCCATGGGCTGGCCTTGGCCCGTAGGGCTTTTTAGACTTGTGGGCTTTTCTAATGGGGAGCTTTTTGGCCCTTTGGGCTTTTTTGGCCCCAACCCACGTGGACTAGAGCCAAGCCTTGTAGGCCGAACCAAATTGACAACTCTAATTGTAGGAGCAAATTAGTTGCTTAGATGTTTTATTTCTTTCTTTAATGGTATCACCAAGAACCATTGCATCGAAAATGTATTTCAACATTTAATATTAAATATAAGTGATTTTTCCTTGTAATATCAAGGGTCACAAATTCAAATTTTGCAACATTTAACATGTTTAGAACTAGCACATAAAATAAAAATAATAATAATAATCATAAAAATAACAATAATAATTACCGTTATGATAAAAATAAAAATGATAAGATGAGGGAAAAATTGATAAAGTCAAACAATTCTTATCATAAGAATAAGAATATAAGGTAAAATTACAAATGAAGAAAGAATTAGAAAGAGCCTAGATTGAGACATGCATAACATTATCATTAGAGAGAAAAAACTTTCACTAATCCTTAGTTGGCCGGAGCATCGTGGAGATACCATGTTATAAATTAAAGCTAATAACAAAGAGAATAATAGAAGGAAGAATAGAGAAGGAGAGAATAGGGAACATCTTTTCTGTGTGTTATTATTGATAAGAAGAGTCTTATTTATAGATACAACATGTAACCCATAAAAGAAACAAATCATCTAGTTAATACAAATATTCACATAAAGAGCAAGGAATTATATGAATATCAATCATATCAATCATATGAGTAACTCTATCAAATAGACAACCATTAATTCATAACAATAATATCATTAATTATAAATTTTTTTCCTTTCTTCTTTAAAAATTAAATATATTTTCATTGTATATTAAAATATAATGTTAGTAATTTGTAAATAAAAAATATTTTTTTCTATATTTTTTTTATATATATTTGTTATATTAATATATAATTTTATATATATATATATATATATATATATATATATATATATATATATATATATATAGATAAATATTAGTAATTATTATTTTCATTGTTATACTAAAAATGTGGATTACTGATTTGATTTTGTATCTATATTTAAAGTTTATCCATCAAGTTTAAATTTAAAAATAATTTCAAAACAATAGGTAAAACAAACAATCTAAAAAATTATAATTAACAACATTTATTTTAGTAACAATGTATATAATATTACCCTTTTAGTATAAAAATATATATATATATATATATATATATATATATATATAATTTTTAAAGAAGCAAAAATAATCTTATTAATTAGTTACACATAATTAATGACATTATTCTTTTTTACATAACTGAAAATATTAATTTTAAAACAAATAATTTCAAAAGGAGTAGCACTTTACATGTATTTAAGATAACATTTTAGTATAACAATGAATTTATATTTTATAAAATATAGATTTTTATTACCATGAGATCAATCTTTTCGTTGTTAACTTTCTTTTAAGTAAAATTTTTTTATACATAAGAATTTTTTTTATTAAGTTTGTAAATTAGTGAAGTTATGAAATTACTTATATTGATCTTTTGTTATTTTAGCAAATAATTTTATCCTTACCTTTTGCTTGAAATTAAAAAAAAAATATAGAGAGACACTCAAGACTTTGATAAGATTCAAGCACGAGAACTAATTGTAGAGTTGTAATTAGAGATCGAGGAGAAATTCACTATCTTCTCATGATTTGTAGTTGTCGGAAGTTTATTATGACTATTGTTATGGTCAAGAGTTTGATAGTCTCACCCTCTAGCTAAGTTGAGCCAAAGCTTGAAATGGAGACTATGGTGGATGGTGGATTCGCAGAAGCTTGGTGTTAAGAGAAAATGACTCTCGATTTTGGTGATTTAATTGGTGATATGAAGGTTGTTCGTGGAACTCTAAGAGAGGTTAAGCCAACTCTAGAGAAAGGAGTGCTAGAGGGACCTCTTATGATGCTCTAACAAGTGACTAAAAGAAGAGGTATGACTTAAAAATAATTTTGGCAGTATAACATTATCATTCTCAAAAGTCAAAAATACATGGGAGAGACACCTCTATTTACAGGGTAAGGTGTCTCCAAAATGGTCTAAAACCCTATAATGTTAACATTTACCAAAACTCTAAAAATGCTATCTTGATGAAGGGGAGTTTGACATGTGGCAATCCCCACTCTCACAAAACAAACCACTCATGTGTTGCCATGTGGAAAGCTATTTTATGAAAAGTCTTTCCAATAGGATAATGATGCATGACACTACCTATGTAAGAGAACTTTTCACTAAGAGCTTGCCATGTGACACATGTGGGATGCCCTTCCTAAGCTAGCTTGATTAACATAATTAAACATCAAAGAATTGCTTAAGTAGGCGCATATAATGCTCCTTACGTAAGCAAGATTGTTTTTTAAAACCCTACACACTTGACCCTTAATACAAGGCCTAAAAGAAACCTACACTATTTGACCCTTAATATAAGGCCTAAAAGAAACCTACACTACTTGGCCCTTAATACAAGACCTAAATATTCATAATCTACTAAAGTACTCCATTGTGGCCTAAAGAAAAGAGCTTTGCTCCACCTTGCAAAGATGACTCTATCTCTTCACGAAAGTGCATGGCCATGCTAGGGGGTATGCTTTCATCCCCTTCCTCTTCAAAAGGATTTGTCCTCAAATCTTCAAATTGTTAAGTTCACATTCTTCCTTCTCTTGGAGATGTTTGGTTTTCTTCCCACAAGGGTCAAATATCCTTCTTCAAAAAATAAGAGACAAGGTAAGTGCAATAATCATACAAAGCATGTAGCTCCCAAAGATTATACGCCTTGGAGTTAGGGAGCCTTTCTCTTTAAACTTTTGTGTGCCTTGAGTTGGGGAGCATGTGTTTGAAGTGACTTCCTTTTCCAACACAAGGTCTTATTTGGTCTTATCTTTCCATTCTACTAGGTGGAAAGAATACCTCTTTTGAATCTTCACACAAGCTTTTTGGCCCTTAACATGGGCACTCTTTTGTTAATGCACTCTTTGGACTTGTATGTACTACTTTGACACTTAAAACAATTTATCTCACTCTTGTGTGTGCAAATGTGCTCTCTTTCTTTTTCCTTTTTTTTCTCATTTGCACTTGGTCCTCTTCCACTTGAGAATGTGTGAGAGGATGAAGTACAATTTTTTCCTCTTGGTGGGTGAAGGTTATCTCATTGGTATGGTCATGGTATATGGTTTCTCTTTCAAAAAGTCAAGGCTTGCCCAACAAGATGTGACAAGCTTCCATAGGTACTGTAACGTCCTAGCCGGAAATTACTATTTAAAAATAAATAAGAAATCAGATTTATAAAACATCACATTTATTCTCGCAATTTCCTAAAAACGCAGGAAAATTAAAAGTTCAACATCGCTTCCGTAGTAATTAATATCGTACTATTCAGTTATTACAAAACCAAACCATAAAAAATACAAAAGAAAATCATAATAAAACTGAGTAAATAATCCCGTCGTGATCCCCACTCTATCTCTACGTATCCGCCTGCTCACCTTCATTAACATCTGCTCCCATGTAACAAGTTACATGATCATCGCCACACACACACAGATAAGGTGAGCTCATTTAAATAAAACCAAACAAATATAATATTAAATTCAACGTCGCGATAGTAAAACCCTGGGTTAGTATTCTTCTCCCTTTTTTCTTTACTCTCCACTTCCAGTACTTGCATTTAGACATCTATCATTTCTATACCCTTTAGGTGAGAACAATGATCGATCTTTGTTGCACGAGTGTCTACTCGCCCCTCCGACTACAGGCCACCACCTGATAGTCCACGCGTGGGAATAACCTTGCCACAGCATCTCACCGTGACACCAAGTGGAGCTCCCCGAAACAAACATAAAGTTTGTAGCTGTTCCAGACTACCAAAACTCTATCAGAATACTCTGAACAGGGCAATCATCCTAACTTCGTCGTACGAATCACAACTCGCACACTCCACTGGACTTCCTAAACCACCAGGCTACAACCTAGAGTGGTCACGTGTTACTCCAATACGGGTTACACTCGTAACTGGACCACCAGCCAAAGCCTCGCATCATGAACATCACCTAAAGCTGTGTAGAAACCTTTCCTCGCGCACCATCACTGAACCAAAACCGCTTGGCGCACATCTCACGTCGCCAGGCACACACTAGGTTCAGACCGCCTGGCGGGCATCACACACCGCCAGGCGCCACGCGCCTGCAGCATCATCACTGCATCGTCACCGCCGGGCGGACCCACCATGCCGTCAGGCGCCACTCACCGTCACCGCCTGGCGCACCTGCCTCGCGCCGCCAGGCGCCACCGCACCATCAGAGTCTCTGCTGCACCATTCCGCCTGGCGGAACCCTCCCTACCGCTAAGCACTATGACCATTGTTGCTGATTGCGTTCCGTCCGCCTAGCGGCTCGCTCGCGCCACCAGGCGCCATACCAGTAGCGCACTGTTACTGGTTCCTTGGCACTTAAACAAATCCCAAGGGATCCCAATCATACAACATAACAATTTACAACACAGCCTGATTTTCCAGTCATAACAATTTACAACACAGACTAGGGTAAAGTTTCACCATCCATACCATATCTCACATAATTATCTCACTCGTACCCAACTAACATACATTCTGAATTTAACTTACGACATGCACCCAATTATGCTTCATTAGAAGTTACTTGAACTCATCAAAGGCTTATTCATGTATTTTACAAACTCCAAAATCAGAAATATTAAGTAATGTATATCTATAGCTACTGACCTCCAAATCCAATCTCCACCGTTCAAAGGTAAGAACCACATGTTATGGACCACCTGTCAAAATATGACCTAAATCGGATGGTTAACGAACTGGGAAATGCAGTTTTACGAAAACTGCGCGAACTAGAAAAATTGGTGGCGCCTAGCGCCCAGAATCAGACGACTGGCGCCCAGCGGGACTAAAATACCGCCCGGCGGTTACTGTTACGCGAAAAGTACAAAAACAGCGTTTTTCGTGAATCAACACACCACGCACCTCTGGTGTGGCGCCTGGCGGCCAATATGGTGCCGTCAGGCGGTTCCTACACCTGCGAACCTTGCCTCCTTCACAACAACTCTGATTTCATTCAATTTATGACTCAAAAGGTTGTACTCACATGTTTAGGTTCGTGATCCATTCCTAAAACTTCCAATAAGTAAAATTCCATTAACCTTTTTCCTTTAATTTAGTGCGACTATGAAATCCCCAATTCATCAACCCACCAATTGATATTCATGAAATTTTCAAGTTCATGTAATGTCCAATCAATTTAGTAACTACAATCCCATAATTCGTCATGCCAATTAAATATGTACAATAGAAATACAACCCCAACACCACGGCATCGCTGACAAACCAACCAAAATGAAAAAAATAAGAAGACGCACGTTGCGTCGCCTGGCGGGCCACCCTCAGCTGCCAGGCGGTTCATAGGCAAACCCAGAAAATAGGCTGAAAACACATAAGCCAACTGGCGGTTCATGTCCTACCGCCAGGCGGTTTTTGGAAAAATCCAGAAACACGAATATAACGAGAGAAGACAGGTTCCACGGTCTCAATATGGTTCAGATCATACATTCATATCATTGCGAAATAAAATAAGCAATACGAACTCCCCTAACCTAGTTTCCTCTGCCAATTGAAGATTGCAAGCTTTTTCCTTGATCACCAGTGGCCTCCTTTATCTTTCTCTTCCCACTCACCCCTTTGCTTCACTCAATTCACTCAATACACTCCCAATTTCGTCCTTTTTGCTCTCACCTCAAAGACAGCTTCACAAAACCCTTTCTTTTACCCTTAATTAGCTTCTCTTAATATGGTTTGATTGCACCAAAATGAAAATAGCATTAATCCATAATTAATCTTCACTTAATGGCCTACTACCTTCTGTTTTCAGCCACCCTTGCTGCCATATGCCTTAGGGTTTACGTGCCTCTTCACTTCTATGCTAGTGTAGATTTTAACAAAAAGAAAAATCATTTTGTTCAAGCCAAGGTTTGAACCCATCACCCCACAATAGAAATTCAAGTGCACAACCAACTCAACCAAGTCATCTTTCATGCCAATATTTATGCATCTATAACTATCTACACATCACGCCCAACCGTCTCTTAAAATAAAACAAATTAAATAAGACACATAGGACTCGAACCCAAGTCCTCCCACATAATCAAAGTACTCTCAACCACTTGAGCTAGTACTTTTCCACGTCATGAGGGTTTACATTTAATTCCATAAAGGCTTCTCCTACCCGCATTTATTAATTAATTAATTATTTAATTAATTAAATTTCACGGGTCTTACAGGTACTATCTCACATAGCACCCTATCTTCAAAATTCCCTATGTAAAACTTAACTTCCACTTGTTGATTAACTACCATGCCTTCATCATCATTAATCCATTGAAGTTTATAAGGGTTAGGATGATGCAAGATAGGCAAAGCTAACTTTTCAACCAACCTTGTGCTACAACAATTTCAACATGAGTCATTATCCACAATGAGAAAGCACGTGTTTTCTAAATTTACATCTTTTCTGAAAGATGTTCTCTCTTTGGGTTAGTTCTTGGTGACTAGGTTGATTCTAGAGAGTTCTTCTTATCATAAGAAGATCCTATTGCAAGGGTAGACATCCTCACTTTTGCTCTTAATTTCATCCACACTTTCACTATAGCTCTCTTCATCTTGACTACTATAGGATTTGACACCCCTTAAGATTATGGTCCTTTTGGAAGGCCATTGGGATGAGATATGACCTCTCCCTTGACATTTAAAACACTTAATTTCTCTAGTGTGGGTGTGTGATGATGTTCCTTCCCTTAGTTTCTCTAGGTTTTTCTCCTTCCCTAAGTTCTTAGGGGGTTCTTCTTCTAACACTTGCTTACCCTCCCTTTTGTAGTCTCCCTTACCTTTTCTCAAATGTTGTTGCTACACCTTGATGCAAATTTGTACCAAATCATTTAAGTCTTGGTATGACAACAATTTCGCTTTGTCTCTAATGTCAAGATTGAGTCTACTTAAAAACCTAAAAATGGTTGTTTCCTCTCCTTCCCTAATGCTTGCCCTCATCATATAAAGATCCATCTTTTGCTAGAGCCTTTGGATATTGTCCATAAGCTCCCTATTGTAGTAGGAAGGTATGTGTTTCCTTCTTAGGGCACTCTGTAAACCATTCCAATACTCAACTTGGGGAGAGTTGGAGAGTTTTCTTTCTTTCACTAGGGAAGTCCACCAATACATGGCATTCCCTTGGAAGCTTAATGTGGCTAAGGAGACTTTTCTTTCCTCACTCACTTGGTGGCACTCAAAAAGTTGCTCAACTTTCATTTCCCAATCTAAATAGGCCTCTACATTCTCTTTCCTATGTATATAAGGAAGGTCAATCCTAACTTCTCCAAGCTCTTGATGTTCACGCTCCCTTCTTGGCCTTCTAAGTGGAGGAAGTTTATAGTATTGCTTCAAAATTCTACAATCCCCCTCATAGTGTGTGAGTTGTGCATTGTGTTGGGAGCTCCTCCTTGAGTTGCTCCTACTCTTACTCCTACTTTTGGTTTGTCTCAACTCTTCTTGGACTTTAGCTTGTTTTGCATTAAGTATCCTAAGCTCCTATTCTAAGGTTGTAAGATATTCATCCTTTTCAACTCTTTCTTTTTCTTTTAAAATGGATTGTCTTTTGCCAAATTTTTAGTTACTTTAGTTATTTAGCCAAATGTCGTAAACTAGGCACTTCACTAGAATCATTAACAATTTGGTAAGATGGAGCCTTAGAAGGAGCATTAGACATCTTAAAGTTTTCGAAAAGATGTTATGCAACAAATAAACTTGTATTCCAAATTCAAATTCCTTAAGAGATTTTAAGTAAGTAAAAGGATTTTGAGTTCACTTCCAAGAAAGGGAGAAGAATCACTAAGGATTACTTAAAATCCAAGCATTTTCTTGCCAAAGCAATCTCAAACCTTCTTACACCTAACTTCTCAAAGGGAATTAGGTTTGAAAAGCAAGTAGACTCACACTAAACTACCACAAAAAAGAAAACAATTAAGGAAAGCAATTTAAACTAAATTATGTAGCCTAATGGTGGAGTTAGAAGGCACCTTGGAACCTTCAAACGTCACCAACTAAAACAATTTTAAAAAAATATTTGAGGTTCAAGTTAGGAGATGAGATTGAGTACCTAAGATCCCCCCAAGACATCTAACTTGGCCATGAGTTATAAGTACAAATAAATACAAATTACAAGTCCAAAAATAATATAAACAAAATCTTGCGTATTCCTCTCCAAGTATTTCACTCCTTTTACTTCTTGTCTCCAACTCAAGCTTTAAGGTCCAAAGAGGTCTCCAATGCCTCCAAAGATCTTCCTCTAGTCTCGACAAAGCCTCAAAGATTCTACACCACAAATCCAAACCAAAACCAGATGGTAGAATCCAAGGAGAAAGCAAAGAAAGGCCAAAAAATGAACAAAGCTCTTTAAAAGGAATTTTATGTAGACAAAACCGAGAATGTTTAAGGAGACAAGCAAGAAAATAAAAGCTAAGAACAAAGGTTAGACACACAAAAGAAATACCTAAAGAAAAGCTCTAGACTAGATCACAAAAACAAAAAAATACTATAGTAGAAAATGATGCTTTTTGTCTTTAAAAGCCTTAAGTCAAAGGTGTACTATGGACACTTTTTTGTTTGCATCAAATGCATGAAGCCCGGACGTTGAACATATATCAAGTAAATCAGCCCACCAAATCAATATGATAGTGCTTGCACGACTTTTGGCGGTAGTGGTCTCCTTTTCTATTTTTACTTTTCACTTTTTACTTTTGCTTTTGTACTTTTTCTTGCTTTTTTTCATGTACTCATTGTTGTGATTTTTTTTCTTTCTTTTCACGTTTTCCAGCAACAACACACATCACTACCACACCAAATCTAATTTTGAAAATACTTTTGGTAGCTCAAAGGTTCAAGACGCACAAAATAGAAGAAAAACCTACTATAATCAAAATAGGGCATGAAACTCAAACAAATATAAAAGGAAACTTAACTTTAGGAATTTACCTATGGTTTAATGACAAATATGAACTCAAATATGTAAAGAAAAATTACTAAAAAGGTGGTATATGGTGCACTTTTGAAAATAAATAAGAATATATATTTTGTGATTTTTGTAAGCTCAAAACTAGGAGAAAATGACATTAAAAGGACTAAACATGACTCTAGACATCATGGATGGATTTAAAAATAAAAATAACACAGCACACATGAGATGACCAAATGGTAACATTAAACAAGACTAAAAAAACATAAAAACACACAAACAACACAAACTATGGAAAATTAAGCACAAAAACTGAATGGTTCAAGATGTAGTAGAAGATAGAACCATAAAAAACGCTGATGTTGGAAGATCTGACCTTTGCTGACTATTTTACTCATATCTCTCTCCATAAAAGTCCAAATGCATTCCTTCCTTTTTGTTGGAAACTAGACTCAAAGGGCTTTCTTTTGATATAAAGAACGTAATTTTTGGACCACTGAGCTAGCTGCAGTATTTTGTTTTTTTAAATTGCCCACGTTATTACCAACATTGTTTTGGTGTGGAAGAGTTGATTTGGAAACAAGACAAGAAAGAAAAACACATGAACACAAAGAATAACAATAACATAGGTAAGGACCAAGAAACTTAGTTCTTGTAGAACCAAAGCTCTTGATACTAAATGATAGCCTCCTCCTCAAGCTAGGTTGGGCCAAAGCTTGAAATAGTGACTATGGTGGATGGTGGATTCGTAGAAGCATAGTGTTGAGAGAAAATGACTCTCGATTTTGGTGATTTAAGGGTGATATGAAGGTTGTTTGTGGAGCTCTAAGAGAGGTTAGGCCAACTCTAGAAAAAATAGTTCTAAAGGGACCTCTTGGGATGCTCTAGCAAGTGATTAAGAAAAGAAGTATGACTCAAAAATAATTTTGACAGCATAACATTATCATTCTCAAAAATCAAAAATACATGGGGAGACACCTCTATTTAAAGAGTAAGGTGTCTCCAAAATGGTCTAAAACCCTATAATGCTAACATGCACCAAAACCCTAAAAATGCTATCTTGATGAAGGAGAGTTTGACATATGGTAATCCCCACTCTCACAAAAAAACCACTCATGTGTTGCCATATGAAAAGATACTTTATTAAAAGTCTCTCCAATAGGAAAATGACACATGACCACTACCAATGTAAGAGAACTCTTCACTAAGACCTTGTCATGTGACACATGTGGGACGCCCTTCTTAAGCTAGCTTGATTAACATAATTAAACATCAAAGAGTTGCTTAAGAAGGCGCATATGATGCTCCTTACTTAAGCAAGATTGTTTTTTAAACCATACACTACTTGTCCTTTAATGCGAGGCCTAAAAGAAACCTACATTACTTGGCTCATAATACAAGGCCTAAATTTTCCTAATCTACTAAAGATACTCCATTCTGGCCTAAAAGAAAAGAGATTTGTATCACCTTGAAAAGATTACTCTATCTCTTCATGAAAGTGCTTGACCGTGTTAGGAGGTATGCCACCAGAGTTTGAGGCTCTAAATCAAGAAACAAAGAAGAAATAATTTGATTATCTGATTTAAAGTTAACTATATTTTAAGTTAGAAAGTTCAAGTCCTTAAACCTTAAAACTATCTTTTTTAATTTATAGTCTCGAAAATGTAATATTATATATATCTTTAAGTCCAAAAATATAATAACTACCCAAAAACATAATGGTTATAAGATACCATATCTTAATAAAATAAAAAGCTCCTAAGTCTTTGACCCAATTTTTAGGGTTAATAACTTTGTTATATTTTGAAACTTTCTGATAAACTCAAAGTAAATATCACATGTATTTGGGGAGTTGTGTGACAATTTATCGATATTTGAATTTAGGTTCAAACTATGGTAAGATCCAAACAATCGATATAGGTTTTAATTTTGAATCATAAACAAATCTAATCTAGTAAATAAAGTTTGGTGAAATTTATTTGAAGATTTTCCCAAGAATCGAACAACTTAAAACATTTATTTATTTTGACTTTTCACTTTTAAGCCATGTTTTCATGTTTTTGTCTTTTTTCCTTTTTTTTTCTCTCTAATACGTAAAAGTAACTCTTAACTATTTTAGTAACATAATAACGGTGTCCCTTTTAATGGTTTGAAACATATTAACGTATGTATTCACATAAAAAAAATTATTATAAAATATCATAAAACACAAACATACGTGTAATATGAAAATAATAATAATAATAATAATAATAATAATAATAATAATAATTCCAACCCTTAATCATTATCGATTAATATCACTTATAATATTTATATCATTTTCCTTTCTGAATAAATGTATTTAGGTATTATTTAGTTTTTGAGGGGTTCATAAAGTTTTCTATGAAAACACTAAAAGACTGATTGGGTTTCCACTTTTTTCTTTCATACACTTTAGTAATCTTTTCCTCTTCTCTCTTCTTCTTTTGGGTTGGGACTGTTTTATAACAATACCTCCTCCCCCAAAACTCACCTTGTCCTCAAGGTGAAGGTTGGGAAATGATTCCTCCAACTTAGACCAAGATTCCCAAGAATATTCACAGGGTGATATATCTTTTCATTGCACCAAGATTTCTCACTCATGATCTTCCCTTTGTCTTCCAGCCAATATCTCTTGAGGTTGAGCATCAACTCACAATTTTCTGTCACACATGGGGAAATGGTTGCACCTTAACTTGAGTTGAGATCATGGGTTTAGGCAAGGATATATGAAAAACCAGATGTACTTTGCTTCCTTCAGGTAATTTCAGTTTGTAAAAAACCTCCCTTACACGTGCCACGACCTCATATGGCCTATAATATCTAGGGTTGAGCCTTTGGTTGATCCTTTTAGCCAACTTCTTGAGTTTGTAGGGTTGGATTTTACCGACCTTTAATTCCACCATCCTTTTGTGCTTATCCGCCTAGTGTTTCATATGGTTTTGGGCTTGCTCTAGATGTTCCTTCATCACTCTTAACATCTCATTTATGTCCTTTAACATGGTTGACACCTCATCTATTGGTGTCGCTGGCACATCTCCTCGGATGATCGGTGGAGGGTCCCTCACATAAAGGCCTTTAAAAGGGGTTAGTTTAATAGACTCATGATAGTTGGTATTGTACCACAACTCTGCCAAACTCAACCACTTATGCCATTGTCTTGGTTTCTTTCCTGTCATGCACCTCAGATATGTTTCCAAACACTTGTTGACCACCTCAGTTTGTCCATCAGATTGAGGGTGGTATGCTGAACTGAATTTCAACCCTCTCCCCGCCAACTTAAATAGCTCGATCCAAAATTTGCTCATGAAGATCCTATATGTATTTGATACAATTGATTCTGGAAAGTTGTACAATTTCACAACCCCATTCAAGAACACTTCTGCAACTTCCTTAGCACTATAGGGGTGTGCCAAAGCCACAAAGTGGGCATACCTGGCAAGTCTATCTACCACGACCAGAATGGTATCATAGCCTCCCGGTTTAGGTAAGCCCCCTATAAAATACATAGAAATGTCCGACCATATCTGTTTAGGAATAGGAAGTGGCTAAAGCAACCCTGTTGGGCTTAGGGTCTGGTACTTACTTCGCTGGCACACTTCATAGTTGGTCACATATTCCTGTATCTTTTTTTTCATGCCTTCCAAATGAAATAATTGAGTGATTCTCTTGTAAGTTTTGAAGAAACCAGAGTGGCCTCTTATCGCTAAGTAATTAAACTCTTTTAATATATAATCCACTTTCAAGGAACCTTTGGGAATTACCAATATATCCTGATAATACAACTTCCCCTAGCTACCTTGTAACCATTTTGCTAATCTTTATAGGTTAAAAGATCTTGTAATATTTTTTTCAAAGTAGCATCTTGGTCAATCTCGGTCTCCAAGTCATCCCACTCAGCTATTTGAATCGTGTTAATGGCAGCGAATTGCATTCGTCGAGATAGTGCATCAGCCACATTGTTTTCGATTCCCAGTTTGAATTTTATCTCAAAATCAAACCCAATTAATTTGGAAATCTACTTCTACTGGCCTTCCCCCATCAATCTCTGATTTGAAAGAATTTCATGCTTCTTTGATCTATATAAATGATGAATGGTCTCCCCATTAGACACCTGCTTCTGATACACTACAATAGCACTAAACCTTCCCCTCAAATATCCTTAAATTACATTTACACAAATCATAATTGATACCTTAACCCAATATTACGTAATCACGCAATATCCAACAGTACATACTTAAAGAAAACTATGTTTTCCATAACCCACACTCTCAATTAGAATAATCATTTCTCTCTTTTAAATTACCATTCCCACATCACTACCAAACTACACATTAAAATAAACATACCCTCATATAGTCTTCATTGCTCATTCTAAACCACCAAAGTTTAAGTGCCATATTCTTGTCCACATGAATTTATATTAATACCCCAAAAACTCACCCACGCGTCCAACACAACCAGAATGCACTATTGTAAAATTAGGACTATCGCCTAGCGATAGGTTACGCACCGCTAGGCGACATATCAGGTTCTGGTAAATTCCCAGTTTCCTTCTCTATGCGAAAATCTCCAATCTTCTACTACATAGTCCCACCATACGATTAGACCAAATTCAAAAGCAATCTAGGAACTACAACACTCAAAACACTACTACAACCAATGGCAATTAAACACTAGAATCAGGTTCCTAGTTTACCTATTTCAAGCTTTCTCCTAATCCAAAGATCACCCACTCACCATTGCTCAAAAAGATTTATCGTGCAACCTAATTCCATTTAATTTATAGCATTACTCATCAACCACGTAGTACAACAACCAAATTCCAGAAGTCGTAATGACTCCTGCACCAATCAACACAAAAACAACCAAATTAACAGCTTCGCACCGCTTGGCGGTAGTTCATCGTCATTAGGCGATTCATAGTAGAACCCAAAAAACTAGGTCAAAACTGATGCATTGCCTGGCTGCTCATTCCTTACCGCCAGGCAATTTCTGGGCAAAGCCCAGAAACTACGAAAAATAGCTTGAAAGGGATGGGATTTCATGCAATTGGGTCATGGCAATGCTAAATACATTATTCACGAATCAAAACAGATAAGAATAGCTCCCCTTACCTGGACAATCCTTGCTCAATTTAAATAAATGGAACTTTTATTACACCACAACCAATCCAGCCATTGTTTCCTCTGTAATGCACTCTATATCCTGGATTTTCACTCAAAACAATCCTCAAAACCTCCTTTCCACGCTACTAATTCGTTTTCTCCTTTGTTCCTTCATGTTCTCTCTCTTTCTTCTCTAAAAACCACCTTAATTAGGCCATTAACTAAGCCTTAATGCTTGTTAATGATAGGAAAACGAAAATGGCTTTAAGTTTTGTGTTAATGGCCATTCAAAGACCATTATTGGTTGTCTTCCCAGCCCACTAGGCTACCCCTTTTTGCAGCTAGGGTTTCTCTGCCCTTTCACATTCATGCCAAAAGAAATTTTGGCAAAAAGAAAGCTTACTTCACTCTTAGCAAGGTTCGAACACATAGCCATTCAATTGCAAAGCAAGTGCACAACCAATTCAACCAATTCATGTTTTGTGATAATTCCTACACCTCTAGGAATCTAATATCACGCATCATGATAAAATATATCACTAAAATAACAAGCAATTGAAGTAACACTTCAAACAAAATTTAGCATACATAGGACTCGAACCCAAGTCCTCTCAACACAACCAAGTACTCTCAACCATTTAAGTTAGTATTTCTCTACATCATAAAGACTTATACGCATTTATTAAATAATTATTTAATTAATTATTTAAATTCCTCGAGTCTTACATTGTTGGGTCTTATAATACCGATAGTCAATATTCCTTCACAAATCTCTCAATTTCATTTTTTTGATAGTAAGGATATCTGTAGGGCCTGATGTTCGGAACCGTCGATCTTGCCTTTAATGTTATTGCATGATCGCAAGTTCTCGGGGGAGGTAATCCATGTGGTTCCTGGAATAATTCAGCAAATTCTTCTAATATAACCATCATAGACGCCTTCTTCCTCCTATTGTATGGCTTCTAAGACTTGATACGAAAATATGAACCCCTCTTCTTCAAGAGCCTTCAGCAATGCCTTCCGTGATGTTTGTGACTTGCACAAAGAGGGATCACCGCTTAGTTTCTTTTTCTCTCTCCCGTGGCCCCATGCTAACTTCAAATTTTTAAAGTTAGCTCTCACTTCTCCAAAACCCGCCAGCCACTCCAGTCTCAATGCTACATCTGATCCTCCTAACTCCATGAGGAAAAAACGTTGTTGTATAGTAATACGCAGCACCTCTAATCGCAATTGCGGGCAAATTCCCCTGTTTTTCACCTTTTCCCCCATGCCCACTTCCACTTCAAACTCTAGAGTATTTTGGACCTCCAAATTAAGAAGTCGTGTCAATTTTCGGGATATAAAATTTGTTGTAGCTCTGAAATCTACCAGTACAACCACTTCGACATCATTAATTGTTCCTTTCACCTTGAACGAATGGTTAGAGGTCAGGACCTCCTTACTCTACAAGGAGATTTGTAAGACTTTCATTGAGAGCATCTCCGATTTCACTTCCTCCTCTCTGCTATCTTTTGATTTCGCACCTTCTGTCCTTTCCGTCAGCACAAGTTGTAAGTATTTCATCTTGTAGACATGTTCACCACCCCACAATTCACCACATTTAAAACATAACCCTTTAGGACTCCTTTCTCTAAGCTCAGCTTGGGATAACCGCCCCCTCCATTGATTTTCTTATCCCCTCCTTCGACCTCCAATCTCCTACTAGAGTTCCCTTCTTTCCCTTCTCCTTGTTCCCACCTAGTAAACCCTCTATTTGGTTTCGTTAGTAGTTATTCCAGCGTTTTTTTTTTCTAGACTTAGCAACCCCACTCGTCGAAGCACTTGATTCTTCTCTTCTATTAGTAATGCACAGTCCATTAGTTCATCTAGTTTAAGCTCGGCTTGGATTTCCTCCTTCAACCCGTTTAGGAAAATGCCCTTCGACATGATCCTTTCTTCTTTTTTTAAAGGGGGTTGATTCTCTTTCGAATTTTTCTCGATACTTCATCATTGTTGTCATCTGTTTGATGCGCAATAATGGTCCAAAGAGGTTTTGGATTACCCAAAGTTGAAATCGTCGCACCAGAGCACCTTTGAAAGCTTTCCAGTTTATCTCTGAGTTTTGCTCCTTCCATCATTGGTACCATTGAGGGCTTGATCCTTTAACGCTATTACCAGCGCGTCCAACTTGTCCTCCTCTTCGAGCATGTTTAACTTAAAATACTGATCCACTTTGATTATTCATACATAAGCATTTTCTCCACTGAAAATGGGGATTCGCAGTTTTTGTCCCCCAAAATCCCGTGAAGATTCCCTACTACTCGAGTAGGTCGTATCACTATCGTCGTCTATGTTCTCCACCTCACCGTCTTTGGTCGCCTTCATACCCCTTCTTCTGAGTGAGTGTCGCTTGTGGGAACGTCCCCTACGAGAAAGGCTTCTGGCTAGTATCAGATTCTTTAACTCTAAAATTTGGAGTTTAATTCCTTCGATGCGTCTTTCAATGGTGTTCCGTGTAAGAACCATGCACCCTAAAGCCTTGTGTTGTGATACCAATTGATACTACACCCTAGAAGTAATAGAAAATTAAGAAGAAAAAAAGGACAACAGGGATATAGAGAATATTGTTTTATTAGTCTGTAAAGAAAGATAAACATAACAATGACTCTCGAGAGAGAGAGCATACTACCACCTCAGTCCAAACCAACCAAAAGCCCCCCCTCTCTGCTCATCCGTCTTCCCCCTATATTCTTTCATCTCCTGCATCAACAAAAAGATCTACATAATTCTATTTTCTCTTTCTCTTCTTGCGAGCTCATCTAATACCATTATCAACCTCACCGCCTTTATATGTGCCAGTGGATCCAAGCTAATGGGTTTCCACTTTCTCCTTTCATACACTTTAGTAATTTTTTCTTCTTCTCTCTTCTTCTTTTGGGCTTGGGCCTGTTTTGTAATTAATTTACTCATGTAATTAATTTAATGATATCATATATTTTCTCATCAAGATTTCATAAACTCTTTTTAATATTTCTTCACTATTATCCGGCGTTGGTTACAGTGATGCGTAATAAGGTGTCACCAAAAGCAAAGGCAAGAAAATAGGAGTCTCCACTTCCCAAATTGCAACCAAAGGGGTCAAAACCCGAAGGGAAAGGCAACAAAGAGTTATTGGAGTTTCTTTCCATTGAAGAATGTGAACCCAACATAAGAACGTGGAATTTAAAAGTGATCACTAGAGGAAAAACATGTCCAAATTCCTATAACAACAGCATTATATTTGAGATAAGAATAATTTCTTATGGTTATGACATAAAACCAGAACCCCACCATTTGCAACTTTGCCTTTGCATACCCTTTTGTTATAGCCAAGACCTTGCTTCTCTCAGATTTGTGAAGAAGGAGGTGGGGGAAGGGATAGAACAGGGAGAAACCTAGGAGAGAGAAAGTTAAAGCACAAATGTGAGGCTCTTGTTGAAACACACAAGTGTTTTGTTTTTCTCAACTTTGTGCTTTTGTTTGTCCTAGTTGTAGATTCAGTTGCATGCATAAATTTTGGTTCACACATATTTCTCTCTCTCTCTCTTATAACTTTACCTTTCTATCCTCTGGGATTATGAAGTGGTAAGGAAATAATCAGCCACAGACCTAAAAACAAACCAAAGCTTCCTCCTTTTCTCCAATGGCAACTTGGGTTTTATCAGAATGTGGTTTAAGGCCTCTTCCTCCTGTATTTCCACGGCCAACAAGGCCCATTTTGTGCCAAAAGCCTTCAAAGTTTAGATTTTTTAGCACAAATAAGGGAGTGGCAGATCTGAAGCTCCAACCAAGAGGATTTTCAAGTTGCAACTATAGGGAGAGAAGGTGGGAATTGGGAGTGAGTGCACCGGTGAGGGTTGCCACCAGCGAGGGAGAAGAAGAAAGTGTGAATGGCGTTAATGGGGTTGGAGAGGAAGTACCTGAATTTGACCCTAGTGCACCACCACCCTTCAATTTGGCAGATATAAGAGCTGCCATTCCTAAACACTGTTGGGTGAAGGACCCTTGGAAATCCATGAGTTATGTAGTGAGGGATGTCATTGTGGTTTTTGGTTTGGCTGCTGCTGCAGCTTATCTCAACAACTGGATAGTTTGGCCTCTCTATTGGGCTGCTCAGGGAACAATGTTCTGGGCCCTCTTTGTTCTTGGTCATGATTGGTAATAGCAATTTCCTGTTTATGTATCCATTTTGTTTTACTAATGCAGATCTAGATTTGATTGTGGCAAAGTTGGATTTCAAAAGCTTGTTATAATAACCATGGTTGGTGTTTTGGATCTTTCAGTGGTCATGGAAGCTTTTCAAACGATCCCAAGCTGAACAGTGTTGCTGGGCACTTGCTGCATTCATCAATTCTAGTTCCATATCATGGATGGTATGCTTGATGAGCTGTTCTTCTAGTCCCCCTTTTGTCTTTTGTTCTTTGCTTATATCCTAAAATTCATTATTTTAAGCCTATGTTTTGAAACTGATAGTTTCATGAATTGTACAGGAGAATCAGTCATAGAACACATCACCAAAATCATGGCCATGTTGAAAATGATGAATCCTGGCACCCGGTAAGATGATCATCTTTGTTGGGGTTCTTGTGGGAAATCTGCTTTTGGCTCCAATAGTTTATATCAAAGGGTCTAATTCAAAATATTCAATGTCAATCTTGTAGTTGCCAGAGAAAATTTTCAACAGCATGGACAATGTAACACGTACTTTAAGATTTAAAGTACCTTTTCCATTGCTTGCGTATCCCATCTACCTTGTAAGTTGCAGTACCTAACAGTTTCGGCATAACTTTAAACATTTATTGCTAGTGGTGCTGGTGTGGGAATTATTGACCTTTGTTATGATCTTTCAATTTCAGTGGAATAGGAGTCCTGGGAAGACTGGTTCTCACTTTGATCCAAACAGTGATTTGTTTGTCCCAAGTGAGAGAAAAGATGTTATAACTTCAACAATTTGTTGGACTGCTATGGCTGCCTTGCTTGTAGGTTTGGGATTTGTGATGGGTCCAATTCAATTGCTTAAGCTTTATGGCATTCCCTATGTGGTAAATTCCTTATCTTTTTTTAACTATGAGTCTTTCTTTCTTTCTCACTAACAACCAAATCCTAATTTGACTTCTGTAATTGCAGCTTTTTGTTATGTGGTTGGATTTGGTGACTTATTTGCATCACCATGGCCACGAAGACAAATTACCTTGGTATCGTGGAGAGGTATCATTTCTTTCCCTTTTCTTTCATTTTCAAGAAAATTTTCGTCCAACTTGGTCATTTCATTTCACCTTTAGAATCAAGAACAAGACTTAGATGTAGTAGTTCCTTATGTATTCTGATTCTGCTATGCTATCCAGTTAAAGTTGAAATTTTACCTTCTTCATCTGCATAATATATGTTTGCATCAAAGGTTGGCACAGGTTTCCAAGTTGGAAACCTCTAATTTTGATTTAAGAACAACACCAAAGACACATAAGAAGTTGTGTCTATGTTTTGTTCATAGATAAATGTTAATAAGTGGATTTTAAATCTAGTTTAACCTTAAAAAATCAGCTTGTAAGATGAGGTTTGCACTCACTTGTATATTATGAATTGACTTTATTTGTGATGACTTAGAATTGGAAGTGACTTAAATTCAATTTTTCTTCTAAGCTTCATTCTTCACTGTGTTGAACAGGAATGGAGCTACCTTAGGGGTGGCCTAACAACTATTGATCGTGACTATGGATGGATCAATAACATTCACCATGACATTGGAACCCATGTCATTCATCACCTTTTCCCTCAAATACCACACTATCACTTAATAGAAGCAGTAAGTATTCTTCTGCACATTTTTTGATGAATTAAAGGAATGGTAATTTTCATTAATTGCATACCCTTTTGGATTTGTCTTTGCTTCATTACAGACTGAGGCAGCTAAACCAGTTCTTGGTCAATATTACCGGGAGCCAAAGAAATCTAGCCCTCTTCCATTTTACCTCATTGGAGAATTGCTAAGAAGCATGAAGAAAGACCATTTTGTGAGTGACACTGGGGATATTGTGTACTATCAAACAGATCCTACAATTAGTAACACTTCCACATCACAGTGAAACTTCCATTTTTCCCTCTTGAAGACTGAGAGAAGTCACTGAATATGTTGCTGCTGCATATGACAATTTCTGAACTCTGAAGATTTTGTCTGAGAGCTTATGCTCTCAGTGAGTCTACATGAACTTCTTCCTTGAAGAACAAGGAATCTGTAAATTGCTAATTCTTGATGAAGGGTATGCTGTCTTCATCGATTTAATTAATATTTTTTGCTCAAACTCAAACACCAATGATGAATGATAATTGAATAGAATTGTATCAACAGATGTCATGTCACTGTCTTTTGCTTATCACTTCTTTTTGTATTCCTCTTCGTTTAGTGGTTGTTGATATTTCTTTAGATAGTGTCTCAAATCATGTAATCTTCTTATACACTATATTGAAGGTTGTTTTTATTTTGGTCCAGTTATACAATATATTATATGTGATAATTTTAATAAAGTTGAGTTTGTGAATTGTATGGGCGAAAAGTCTGAAACTGAAAGAGATTGAACGAGATGAAGACAGAAGAAAATGAGAAAACATCTTTGAATTGTTTGTTTCCTAGTTTTTGAAACATTTATTTTGATCAAGACATCAAAATTATTAATAGATTTAGAATGAGAAGTTCATTATTTAGTACTGTGAAATTGTTAAGGAGAGTTTTTAAAGTTAAACAGTGACAAAACCAAACAAGCTTGTAGTTTTACTATTGTAGAACCACACGTCCTGAAAAGAAGATCTAACATTCATTTTCATTCTGAAAAGGATGTTTCAAAATAGAAATTTTGGATTCCTAAAGGAAAGAAGATGCACTAATTTTTTGTGGATTGAGAATAGGCCAATTAAGATAAGTGTCTTGAAATCCTAAAACTAAAGGGAATAATTTTCTACTAAGGTACATTTTTCACGTTTTGATTATTCAGAATGTGATAGCTGAGAGCCACAGAACCCAAATTGTGGGTCTCTTTTCTGAGAAAGTTGAATCAGTGTCCATGTGTTAATTTTAATTTGTAGTGAGCAATAATAGAAAAAGTATGGTTGAGAATAGTCAATTTCCCCATATGCTACATGCTTGTGTGGAAGAAATGGGACCACAACCTCACAACCCAGACTTAGTTGTATTTCAAAAATTTCCACCATTCATATCTTAACCCTATCATAATCTCCATCACAATATGCACCCACCAAATTACCACACAAATGCAGAATTTTGTTTTATTTTTGAGAAAAAGTGTTTGCTTGAAGGTGAATAGTCAATTTAGTACAATAATTACAGCTGTGTTTATGTTAATATGCAATCAAAATTGTACCTATTAATGTTAAATTTTCTTTAATAAATGTGTCAACTTTTAAAGATTTAATATACGCTTAATTATCTCATTAATTTATAAAGTTCAAACAAAATTAATACAATTAAAGTTTTTATATTAAGATTGTGTGTTTTATTGTTTTAAAAATGAAATATTTCAATATTTATTATACTGAACAGACTATATAGACTATGTATCTTCGCTTAAAATGAAATAAAAGGTTGTTAATTTACATTGATGTGTTAATTACAGTTATCTTCTTAAATTGGTCCCACCAATTTCTTTTAAATATATAAAAATTAGTATATAAATAAAAATATATATTTTTTAATGTTAATATATTTTATGTATTCGATTTCCCAAAAGTTTTTGTATACCAATATATTATGAAAAATCCATCACAATCTTTATTGAATATTTGGTTAAATTATATTTTGTTATAAGAAATATTAACATATGAATGTAATAGTATTTCTATCTAATACTCACGACACTAATAAGATAACAATGAGGCTAATATTTCAAGATGTATTAGAGATTATCAAAATGAGTTTTACTTCTAATAATAAAGTATTTTTCATAGTCAAAGAATCGAACCTTTGTCGACATGCGTACATAAAAAATGTCGTTGTTTACCAAATATATTAAATCTCGTAAAAAAGTGTCATAGGAACCCGACATAAAAAAGGAAAAATTAAGTATCACCATTTGAAAGATTAACCTTCTAACATATTGATGTGAATGTTAAGGAGGATCATTATTATAAGTGAGTCGTTATGCATTACTATTAATACCTAAAATAAATTGGAATACTTGATAAGTTCAATTTTTTTATTGATTTTTTTTTATGTTATCTTCTGGAACATTAAAAATATATTATATTGATATATTAAAAATTATTTTAATATATTTCAAACTTTTAAAATCAGTAACCACTGATGTATTTTAAAGATATAATAGAAAAAATAATAAAAAAAATCCAACCAAGAATCTAAATTCTTTATTATTATATTACTCTTTTCATGTAATTCTTTATTATTATCTTATTTTTTCATGTTTGACTTCTCTCAAAACTTATTTATAATTGTTTTCCCATCGCTTTCTATGACTTTATCACCACTCACCATTGTCACAAATATTATTGCAACTCACCACCAATCCTCCACTCTCTCTTTCTTGGATATTTATACCCTAAGATGAACCATAATCATCACTTAGCATGGGATGCAATCATGGATGAACAAAAGGGTTCAAAATAGTCTTTCTCATGAACTCAAAGTTGAAATGAAAACCTGAAACTTCAAAGCAAACCCTAAAATAAAAAATTATTGAAATTAAAACCTAAATGAAAAAAAAAACTCCTTTGATCAAAGTAATGATCCATTGTCACCATCTCTCTCTTCTTTAACATTGTGTCTTGTGCTTATTTCTTCACCCAGAACCTTCACTATTGTCATTCTTTACACCATTTAGAAATGTGTTCTTGTTTGAGAGTGGATTGTGTTGGTTTTGAGCGTGAACAAAGTGTCAAACATGTATATAAGGTATATGAACAAACATCAAATATAGAAGATTAAAGAGATACTAGAATATCAAAAGTCATTTTTGAAAACAAAGTGAGACACAATAATATTAAAGGTAGTGTTCCAATTACGACCCAAGTTCATCCGACAACCATCATTAACATTGTGTCTTGTGCTTCCTTCTTCACCTAGAACCTTCACTATTGTCATTCTTTACACCATTTAGAAATATGTTCTTGTTTGAGAGTGGATTGTGTTGGTTTTGAGCGTGAACAAAGTGTCAAACATGTATATAAGGTATATGAACAGACATCAAATATAGAAGATTAAAGAGATACTAGAATATCAAAAGTCATTTTTGAAAACAAAGTGAGACACACAATAATATTAAAGGTGGTGTTCCAATTCTAACCCAAGTTCATTCGACAATCATCATTAACATTACCATTTAGAAATGTGTTCTCCTTTGAGAGTGGATTGTGTTGGTTTTGAGCGTGAACAAAGTGTCAAACATGTATATAAGGTATATGAACAAACATCAAATATAGAAGATTAAAGAGATACTAGAATATCAAAAGTCATTTTTGAAAAC
>Ga0214544_1005031_pt1 | contig 25989 bp, 16 predicted proteins | sample CNSS3metaG_FD_160074 | JGI IMG/M metagenome (GOLD analysis project Ga0214544, IMG submission 160074) | Root nodule microbial communities from cowpea collected in UCLA plant growth center, Los Angeles, California, USA - CNSS3 | ecosystem: Host-associated > Plants > Roots > Nodule | place: USA... | reverse complement strand
ATAACTTGACAATCAAATTAATTAAACATTCAAACTATTCAAATATAATTAAGCAACATTCTAGCATTTAAAAATATGAAATTGTGAACAAATATAATAGGAGTAGTAAATAATTATTAAAAAAATTAAAAGAATATTTTAAAAAAATTAAAAAAAATTATAAAAAAATGTTGGTGGGTTAAGTGGGCCAACCCACCTTCAACCCGACTCGAACCCGTTTAACCCGTGGGTTAAGTGAGCCGGGTTGAGTTCACCCCACTTTTAAAAAAGTTGAATTTTTCTCAACTCAACCCGGCTCGAACTCGTGGTGAGCCGGGTTGGCTCACGGGTTGAAACCCATTTTGACATCTCTAGGGACACCCTATGGGCTAGCTCTTAGGCCCAACAGATAAGGCCAAGCCCTTAAACTTTTAGGACAGAAAAATAAGTGGGCCTTACAAAAACAAACGAGCACAATATGATGTAAGAGCTCGAAATGCTATAGTATATGTTGTTACTCTTAACAAATTTTATAGGATATTAATATGTAAGTCGGTGAAGGAGATATGGGATACGCTTGAAGTAACGCACAAATGAACGAACAAAGTAAAGACAACTTAAAAGAACACACTCATCCAAGAATATGAATTACTTCAAATGAAACAGCATGAAAGCATCAGTGATTTTTAGACTTGGTTCACACACATAGTCAATCATCTGGAGGCACTTAGAAAAAGCTTCATAAACAAAGAGTTAAACACAAAGATTCTTAAGTCATTAGATAGAAATTGGCAACCAAAGGTCACGACAATTTAATAATCAAAGGACCTCACAAAGATGAATGTAGCAACATTGTTCGGGAAGTTAAGAGAACATGAGATGGAGCTACAAAGACTGAAAAATGGTGAACAAGCAACTGTTAAGACCATTGCATTAAAAGCAGAAAAATCACGTGAAGAAAAGGACAATAATGAAGGTGAGTCTTCTAACACTGACATTTCCTTACTTGTAAAACACTTTTCTCGTTTTATGAAAAATAGGAAAAAGGGACAAGAAAAGAAAGAGAACGACAAAAATCCTACATCAAGATACAAATGCTATGGATGTGGAAAGATAGGACATGTAAAGACTGATTGTCCATTAGCAAAGAAAGAAGATAAAAGAAAGGAGAAAAGAAAGACAAGAAGTTTCAAAAGAATGTACGCAAAGCCTACATTGCATGGGAGGATAATGATTCATCTACAACAAGGGAAAGTACTTTGGAGGATAGTGAAGAAGAAGAAGCAAATTTATGCTTAATGGAAAACAGTAATGATGAAGCTACTTCGAAGGTAAGTTCTACGAATTCACTTGATGAATACGATGAATTACATAGTGTATATCAAGATCTTTATGTGAATTTTAATCACTTAGTGAAAAGGCATGGTTCCTTAAAACAGAAGTTCCAAGAATTAGAAAATATATTAAGTCATTTGGAGAAGGAAAATGATGATTTAAGAAAGGATGTAAACAAGTACAATTTAATTTCTAAAAATAAGGAAGTATTTAAACCTTGTGAAAATTGCTCTCACCTTGAAAACGAAATTTTCAAATTAAGGAAAATAATAAATAAATTTTCAAATTCTTCTAAAAATATTGATTCAATATTAAGTTCTCAAAGAGTGAATTCTAGCAAAGCTGGACTTGGTTACACTTCCAAAGAAGATCTAGAAAATCACAAAAATGTTTTTGTAAAAGAATCAAGAAAAATGAATCATCAAGTTTCTTCTAAAAAAAAAATTCAAAGAAAAATATACCAAGCTTCTCCATATAAGCTTAGTTGTTTCTATTACATGAAAATTGTCCACACTTCAAACAAATGTTTTATAAAGCATCAAGGAATATCTAGTGGCATGTATATGTGGATTTCTAAGGGGGTAAACACAAAAAGATTTAGATTATGTGTTGTAACCCTTTGCACATAATCAATTATAAAATCATGTAATCAATTAAGTTTTTTTTTTAATTGTGCACATAATAAATTATGGTATTTACATAATTAATTATGTTACGGTAAATACATTTTAAGTATTTTTTAATTACGTGTTTAAAATAATCGATTATGCAACAATGCAATTTATATTATTTTTTTCAGTCTTAAAGTTGAGAATGTTGTTTCTAATAACATTTAAGGACCCAAAAGGAAAAAATAAAGGGGACCTAAATTATTATTTTTATGATGTAGTTGATCACCAAAGAGAAATGAATTTGGTTTCTTGATAGTGGATGTTCAAGACACATGACCGGAGATAAATAAAAATTTCAAAGTCTAATTAGGAAAAGTCAAGGTCATGTTACATATGGTGACAACAATAAAGGCAAGATACTTGGATCAGGAACAATACAAATTGGTGATGGCTTCAAGATTCAAGATGTACTGCTTGTAGAGGGATTAAAGGATAATATATTAAGCATAAGTTAACTATGTGACAAAGGACTAAAAGTAACATTTGAATCAAAAGCTTGCAATAATGTCAAAGAACAATCAAATGACACAGTGTTAAAAGGTACGCAACTAAATAATATCTACGTTATTAATCTTGACATTGCATCTTCTAAAACTATCTCCTGTCTTGTTTCTAAGGATGAAGATCCATGGTTATGGCATAGGAGAGTTGCACACATTCATATGCATCCTTTGAATAAACTTATTTCAAAAGAATTAGTGCTCGGTCTCCCAAAATTAAATTTTGAAAAAGATAAAATTTGTGTTGCATGCCAAAAAGGAAAGCAAATTAAAACTTCTTTCAAAAGTAAGAAAATAATTTCTACCACAAGGCCTCTAGAGCTTTTACATATGGACTTATTTGGACCCTTTAGAACAAAAGGTTTAGATGGTAATTATGATGCATTAGTTATTGTAGATGACTATTCTAGGTTTACTTGACTTCTTTTTGACCACTAAAAGTAATGCCTTTAACTCTTTTAAGAAATTTGCTAAGGCTATCCAAAATGAGAAAAATTTGAAAATAATTTTTTTAAGAAATGATCATGGTGGTGAATTTCAAAATGAGCAATTTGAAAATTTTTGTGAAGAATTAGGTATTACACATAACGTTTCTTCTCCAAGAACATCACAACAAAATAGAGTTGTTAAGAGGAAAAATAGGTCACTGGAAGAACTAGCTAGAACAATGTTAAATGAACCTTCCAAAATATTTTTGGGCCGATGCAGTTTCAACTGTTTGTTATGTGTTTGATAGGATTTTAATTAGACCCATTCTAAAACTCACTCTCGATGAAATTTTCAAAGGTGGAAAACCAAATATTTCTCATTTTAAAGTTTTTGGTTGCAATGTTATGTTTTAAACAATGGAAAGGATAACCTTGGTAAATTTGATATATGAAGCGGTATTTTTAGGCTATTCTTTAAATAGTAAATCTTATAGAGTATTTAATAGGAGAACATTGCATGCAGAAGAATTTGTTCATGTAACGTTTGATGAGTTTTTAGACCTTGAGGAAAATCCTCTTGAGTCGAATACAAAAATCCATAGATATAGAAGAAGAACAGGTTGCAATGGAAAAAAAATCAACCACAGGAGGAAAGTGTGGAGGACCTACGAAGAATTCTACAAGATCTTACCATCAATGAACAAAAAATTATTAAAGATCTACCTAGAGAATGGCGAACACCGAGAGGAATCTCACTAGACAATGCTATCAGAAATGTAGATCAAAGAGTCACAACAAGAAGTAGAATGAATAAATTTTGTATGAATGTAGCCTTTATTTCCCAAGGAGAACAAAAGAGCATTGATGAAGCTTTATAGGACGAATATTGGATTCAAGCAAAGGCAAGAAGAACTGAATCAATTTAAACAAAATGAAGTATAGGATATAGTACCAAGAAATAATTCAATGCAAGTAATTAGAGCAAAATGAGTGTATAGAAATAAGCTAGATGAACATGAAAACATAACAAAGAATAAGGCGCGATTGGTAACAAAAGGATATAGTCAAGAAGAAGGAATTGATTATGAAGAAACATATTCCCCCAATTGCAAGATTGGAAGCCATAAGGATACTACTAGCTTACACATCTATTATGAAATTCAAACTATATCAAATGGATGTAAAGAATGCTTTTTGAAATGGATACATCAAAGAAGAGGTCTATGTGTGTTAAACTCCTAGTTTTGAGGACTATAAATATCCAAATCATGTCTACAAACTAAAGAAAGCATTGTATGGACTGAAACAAGCACCCAAATCATTGTATGAAAGACTAAGCAACTTCCTAGTAAGCCATGACTACAGACGAGGTAAAGTAAATCCAACTTTATTTATTAAAGAATGTAAGAAAAATATTTTTGTAGTCCAAATCTATGTTGATGATATTATATTTGGTTCAACTAACAATGATCTTTGTCAAGAGTTTGCTAAGATTATGCAAGGTGAGTTCGAGATGTCCATGATGGGTGAACTAACATTCTTCCTAGGATTACAAATAAATCAAAGCACCAAAGGCATCTTCATCTCACAAACCAAATATTGCACGGAACTGCTAAAGAAATTTTAATTAGAAAATGCAAAGGAAGCAGTTACCCCTATGGCAACATCTTGCTACTTAGATAAAGATGAACAAGGTAAAATGATTGACCAAACCAAATACATAGGTATGATCGGTTCCCTACTTTATCTTACAACAAGTAGACCAAACATTATGAATTGTGTGTGTGTGTGTTTATGGTAGATTTCAAGCAAAACCTAAGGAATCACACGTAGTTGCTAAAATGAGGATAATTAAGTATTTGAAAGGAACTAAAACCTTTGGCGTATGGTACCCTTCAGGAGCTTCACCTAGCCTTATAGGATATTCAAATTCAGATTATGGAGGATGTAAACTGGACAGGAAAAGTACAAATGGAACGTGTCATCATTATTCACTTATTTCTTGGCATTCTAAGAAACAAGCTTGTGTTGCTCTATCTACAACTGAAGATGAATATATAACAGCTGGTAGTTGTTATGTCTAAATTTTGTGGATGAAGCATCAATTAGAAGATTATAATATTTGTCTAGATCTTATCCCCTTAAAATGTTATAGTACTAGTGCAATCAATCTCACTAGGAACCCAATCATGCATTCTAGGACTAAACATATAGAGGTTATACATCACTTTATTAGAGATCATATTATAAAAGGACACTACATAATTGAATTCATAGATACCAATCATCAATTAGCATATATTTTCACCAAACCTTTACCAAGGGATAGGAATTATGAGTTGAGAAGGCCATTGGGTATCTTAGATGGTAACTCCTTAAATTAATATGTTTTTGTGTGTTGTGATAGTCACTTCATCTCTCTATGGTATGTAACTAAATGGCAAGATTTAAATGTGATTTGTGATGGTTGAGGAATTAATTCTTAAGCATGATTTGATAAATGTTTAAATGTGTCTCTTATGAATTGTACTCCTTTTTGAATGTTAATTAATAAAAAGGGGGAGTCACTCTATATGTTTGTTTTGAATATGTGTTGAATGATTATATGTGTTGAATGTTTACATTATTCTCACAAATAGGGGGAGCAATATATGTTATTGTAATAAGGGGAGCTTAATGTGTTTGAATTATCCATGTGATTAAAATTCTTGAAATGATGATATGATTATTCAACATTAACCACTTGTGTTAATCTTGAGTTGACTATAAAGTCAAGCAATTACTTTCATTATAGGTGTTTTCTTCATCATCATCAAAAAAGGGGAGAATGTTAGCAAAAAGGATGTCACCACTACCTCTTTGAAAGCAAAAGATTTTGATGGATACTCACGCAAAAATACTACAAGATTAAGAAAAACTCAAGATAAAGATATAGAGTATTTAGGATGTCAAGTCACTCTAGATAAAGAGGAAGCATAAGAGGAATTATCAGTCAAATCATCTCTCTTCACAAGTGAAATCATTTTTTCACGCACATAATCAATGAAGGTTAAAACATAATTAAATTATGTTTCTACAATTTTTCAAAAATAACAATATTTTTTGAATTGAAACTATTTTTTGCATCAAGTATTCTCTAACTATATGTTCTCCCAAAAATCATCTTTTTTAGAGAGAATGCAAATTGATTTTCAAATTGATTTTATTTAAATTAATTAAATTAGGTTTCAACAGATTTTCAAAAATAAAAATATCTTTTGAATTGAAACTGTTTTTTAAATCAAATATTCTCTAATTATATCTTCTCCTAAAAGTCATCTTTTTTGCAGAGAATAAAAATTGATTTTTGAATTTATTTGGTTTTATTTTTGAATTAATTGAATTATTTTTTTTAAAGAAAACTCAAGTAAAACACTTTAAATAACCCAATTTAAGAATAAGAAAAAACACAACACACTACTATTCACAAGCACGAAAATATTGATTTAGTTTTTGTCTTTATTATTCAAGTTGGTAACAAGAATTCACTTGTGAAAGGAGTTGATTGTTAAGCATTCTATACTTTTACTTTTTAAGTGACAGTGTTCCATATTTTAATTGTAATTTCCATCCTTTGTTTTGTACAAAGGAGGTCTTTCATCCTTTGTGTGATTCAAAGGAGGTGTTGTCATCATATCTTGAAAGGGCTCAAGATAGGTGTTTATCAATCTTTAGAATTTTTCTTGTGCATGTTTCACAAGGTCATTGTGGTTGTAATTGAAATACTCTAAAAATAGTGAATTGGGATTGTCATTCTCACATTGAGGTGACTGGGAACTAGATGTAAGTTGGCTATATCCGAACCAGTATAAATTACTATGTGAATTTCTTCTTTCCATTACCTTTTTTACACTTTTGCACTACAAAAAAAAAATGAAATTACTGACAAAATTTTATCAACAGAAATGTTTTAGTCAGTAAATTTGAATTACCGACGAATTTTCATATTTTAATTAACGATCAAAAAATTCGTTGGTAAAATCTGTCGATGATTCAATTTTTTTTACCGACGCATAAATTTGTCAGTAAAAGAAGCGGAAAATTTTCCACTCAAATTTGTATTTCCAACGGATTTTTTCGTCTGCACTTACATAGCTTACAATTTGTCGGTAAAATCTGTCGATAATTTAATATTTTTTATCGATGAATTTATCCGTCGGTAAAAGAAGTGAGAAATTTCCCACCTAAAGCTTACCTTAAAAGAAGACTAGAAGAAGAAGAGAAGAAGAAGAGAAGAAGAAGAAGAAGGAGAAGAAGAAGGAGAATGAGAAAAAGTAGAAGAAAGAGAAAGAGAAGAAGAAGAAGGAGGAGAAGGAGAAGAAGAAGGAGAAGAAGAAGAAGAAGGAGGAGGAGGAGGAGGAGGAGGAGAAGAAGAAGAAGAAGAGGAAGAAGGAGAAGAAGGAGAAGAAGAAGAAGAAGAAGGCGACGACGACGACGTTGGCGACTGGGACGACGACGAAGAAGAAGAAGAAGACAAAAAAAATGATGAGGGAGGAAGAAGAAGATGAACAGTGCACGTTATTTACCGACGGAGACGAATTTTTTGGTCGGTAATTATCGACAAATTTTTTGGTCGGTAATTACAGATGAATTTTTTCGTGGGTAATTACGGATGAATTTTTCCGTCGATAATTACCGAAAGAACATGATTTCTGTTGATAAAATTTTACCGACAAGAGTTTTAGTGGCAGATTTTTTACCGTCGATAATTCGTCGGTAATTTTGATTTAGCGACGGATTTTAACTATTATAGACGAATTTTGATCGTTGGTAACATTAGTTTTTCTTGTAGTGTTGGTAACGCACTTAATTAATAATTTAAAAAGGGATATTTTCTTAAGTATAAACATCAAGACAAAATTTTTAAGCATCAATTCAACCCCTTCTTGATGTCATTTATCTAACAAGTAAAAGCTTTGTTAGACTATAAAATGATTTTTAATTATTAAAATAAAAAATATTAATAGACTATAAAATAATTTTGATAAACATAAATATTTTTTATTGTAACATCTCGAATGCTACTAAAATATTTAATAAAATTTTAAAATTTTAAAAAATATTTTATTTCGCAATTGTGATACTCTATCGTTTAAGATTAATAAAAAATGAAACTTAAATTGTTTTTTCAAATAATTCAAGGGTTAGACTCAAAAATTCATAACTAAATTAAAGTGTAAGTTTTTTTTTTTTTTTACTTTAATCTTTTTCTAAAACAAGTTCATTTACAAATTCAAGATTCCTCATTGTTATGCATCCGGATCAACATATGCAACATCTATTTCTGTATATCGACATACATATACAATCATAGCAATCAAAACACATACATGCAAGAGTGAGCTAACAGGAATATCAAACATCATATCCAATAATATATAACAATAACAATATAACAATTCACCCAAACCTATCAAAACTCTGGTGTCTCATAACACTATTCAATTTCATTAATCTGTCTCACACAACCATTCATAAAACTTATTCTCTTGAACAACAGTTTAAACATATCATCATATGAGAACATATCATCACAATAATTAATAGGTTAAAATACTTTTTTGGTCCCAATTTCCATTCAGGTTTTTCATTTTTGTTCGAATATTGATTTTTTGTTCAAATAGGTTCCAATTTTCGTCAATTTTGTTCAATTTGGTTCTTTTTTATTAAATCTATTTAAATAATTAATGGTAATGAACAGTGGTTGACACATGGCAATTGGGTCTTTTTAGAATTTTTTAAATTTTTTAAAAAATGTCCATGTGTCAATCCAGCATTGTGCCACGTGTCAGAATCAATGTTTTATATCCAATTTAGTCTTTATATTCGTTATTTTTGTTCAATTTAGTCTCATTTTTTTAAAATGAAACAATTTTGTCTCTCTTTAAATTGAGACCAAATTTAATTTTTATATAAATGTTATAATGATGTTTTAAATAAAATTCACATTTTTATTAAATATTTTGGCTTAGGGTTACAATTAGTTTAAAACTAGAACGAAAATCGTAAAGATGGGGACTAATTTTACAATTTTAAATATATGGTGTTAGTTGTCATCCTTAAATTTTCGTTCTAATTTTAAAATAATAGTAACCTTCAACAAAAATATTTAATAAAGATGTGAATTTTAATAAAAATATCATTATAAGTTTATATAAAAATTAAATTTGGTCTCAATTTGAAGAGGGACAAAATTGTTCTATTTTAAAATATTTGGGACTAAATTGCACAAAAATAACGAATACAAGGACCAAATTAAATATAAAAAATTAACTCTAACACGTGACACAATGTTGGATTGACATGTGCACATTGTTTAAAAATTTTTAAAAAATTCAAAAATTCAAAAACAAATTAAAAAAATCAAAAAAACCACGAAATGACACGTGACAATCACTGTCATTAATTATTTAAATGATATTAGGAAAAAATGACCAAATTGAACAAAATTGACAATTGAAACATATTTGAACAAAAAAAATATATTAGGACTAAAATGACAAAACTGAACCAAAATTGGAACCAAAAAGGTATTGTAACCTAATTAATACAACCATCAGTGATCTCGACATTAGTAATTGATTTGCAACACTGGCACACAACTTACCAACAACCACTCACCACTAAAGCAACTACCCTTATTGCTTTACTGACGAAATATATAGGTGTCATTTTCCGTCACTCTCCTTGAGAGCTTCCTTAACGAAATACACAAGTGCAACTTCCTACCACTCTTCTTGAGAGTTTCTCTGGCAAAGTACACATATGTCACTTCCCATCAGTCTCCTTGAGAGTTTTTTCTACTAACTTCACTTCCAATACAATTACATAGAGGTATGAGTTATCTTTCTCACTGCTCTCCCCCAAATATAATTATGGGTGAAGACCACTCCCACTACTCTTCGAGAGACATACTGATGAAGTCAACACCCAAGCTCATCATTAGTGATGATAAAAGCATGCACATTAGTACACGTGCATTTTGTAGAGTTAAATTTTAATTCTTATAATAAATTTTATTAGTTTATATTATTATATATATATTTATTTATTTATTTAAAATTTAAGATATTTTTAATAATTATTTAATTATGTTAATATTATTTTGTTGAAATTTAAGATATCCAAAGTTAAAAAATAAAAAATAAGAAAGTGAAGCGATAAAAAGTCAATTTTGATGGTTAGCCGAAATGATGATAAGACACTAGAAAGTACTCAATTTTATGAAGTTTGACAACTACAGGGTTATGGATTATGGATATTGTTTCCATTAAGAATGACATTCAATGTAAAATACTTCAACATCATCATCTCATTTGTCTTAACATTAGTCCTAAAACAGATAAAGAAAAATATTCAATTGTTATTTTATTCAATTGGGAAAGTTGTCCAAAGAAATTTATACATATTTTTTTCGTTTCCATTGATCATCTTGTAAATACATTAACAAAAACCTTGAGAGAACCTCAAATTAAATGATCAACGTGTAAATACATTAACAAAAACCAACCTCAAATTAAATTTATTTGATACAAGTTTAGTACATATAATTTGTATACTCTAATATGAAGACAAGTGCTAGAATACGTTTTTAAGACTATATTGAAAAACTATGTATTGTACCTAGATTCTAGATATCTCTTTCTTATTATTTTCCCTTCCCTTCATTTATAATATCTATTATAAAAACCATCATAAAAGTTATTTTCAATACCATCATAGTTATTAAGAAGAAATATTTTTAGATCTTTCTATTTATTTTAACATAATTTTATTTTCTTTTTAAAGGTTGTGAATAGTACAAATAGAGATAATGATAATATATATTATGATTAATATCAAGAATATAATTTTTTTTATTTTTCTTAAATAGTTCAAATTTGTGCAAATTTATTAAAAGTCTATTATAGTCAAGTTTGTTAGGACTATTATAGGTTTATTACTCAACAAGTATACTCAAAATCTCACCTTAACTAAAAATAGTCACATTATAATATATAAATTATTATTATATATATATATATATATATATATATATATATATAAAAGTGAAATACAACACTCATTTTATTATAAGCTAGATTATATGAAATTGAATTAAACATAAATCTACCACCTACTAAGACCAAGAGCAGTGGAGCTACCAAACATGAGAACCTAAGAAAGGGGAATGTAACTCATACATTTTCTTGCGTAACTGCCTACATCCACAAATGTAAGGCCCTATCATTAAATTCACATTACATTATGAAATTTACTTACACTAACATGTCTTACCGTTTTTTTTATTTCTAAGAAAGAATTCCAAATTTGACAACCTTTGTTATAACAACTGAAAGAACGTGAGAAACATAAATCAGTCATCATATGAGTAAAATCACACCTTCCAAAACTGAAACCTTCGCACTTCAATCATTAGGTTATAAACCTAGAAGCATATCCCCACACTGCAACCCTAAGTACCTTATAGGTGTCCTAGATTGTCCTTTATCTTCTCCCGCCCTCTCTAAACCAAAGTTTCAGATTGATATTATAAGCACGCACAAATTCATACATACATACACATATACACATATATGCATATTAAGTTTTGCTGAGCGAGTTCAACACCGAAGTGTAGTCTGCCTCCACAAGGATGCAAAACCCAGCAAGTATGAGAGAGTAAAACCTCTTCTTCCTTAGAAGAATGTAGTCTGCCTCCACAAGTGATGCACAACCCAGCAACTATGAGAGTAAAACCTCCTCCTTAGACACTCTCATCTGCCACTTTTTCCAGCCGTTACACTAGGTGCATGTAATACATGTGCTATGCTCCAATCTTTCGGAGCAGGGAAACACGGACTCCAGTAGCTTTGACATCAGCCACTCCTCAACCTTGTCCAAGTCTCTGGTTTTTTACCCTTGTTTAGGTAATGGGTCTGCTCATATATCTCTTCTCATGGCACTTTTACTTTGCCTACTACAACAGCATAATATCAACTCTTTTTTTTTATGTTACTAGAGGAGTACAAATTATGTCACCAATTGCAGTAGGCTACAAACAGAACAATTGCTGGAAATAGCTTTTATACATGCAGAAAGACCAAATTATACAATATCAGATTGCTTACACGTACCATGACAATGAAGATGGTTCAAGCATGGGTGAAGGATTGTGGATGCATGAATAGAGCCTGCTAGTACTTCTCCCTCTTCCCCTTAGCACCACAAGTCTGACCTCGATCTTTCTACTTCATCATCCACCAATCTGTTCTATCTAGATTAAAACTGAGGGGAACAAGACTACATTCTCTAGTCACATATTTTTCAGTTGGATCAGGGCCCTTCCTTTTCCAAGGGTTATAATTTTATCCTGTCACCTAATATGCTCCCTACACACTCACATATAAACACAAACACACATATACACACACAAACATCTATAACATTCAACACTAAGACATTTTTATCAGATTTGGATTTCCTTTTATCCAATTACATACACCCTCTTATTTCTTATCATTTCAGCATGTAAATAAAATGCATGAAGATCTTAGAGAGCATCAAAAACTCAGAATGTAAAGTAAGGTTTGCAATCAATTTTTGTCATATATCTAGTCGATTTGGGATCTTCAATATACTCTCTTGCCAAGGACTAAACATCTGAAGTGTAGGTCTAGATATTGTGGGTGATCTCAGATAGCTAGTAACATAATAGACCCAACAAACCTTGCCAAGATAAGCTTTGATACTATATTAGAAAATAGACTTTAAGCTAGTTCAATCTCATAAAGTTGACTTATAAGATGACTTATATATTGTAATTTGATCATACATCAACATGATGTGAGATCTCCAACGGAAGGTGAGCATAAAAGCCAAATTTTAATCTCCTGTAAATGGAATTGGAATTTATAAACTATCTCACTTCATTCTAACTTCTATGTAAATACTAATTATAGTTTGATATAGAATATGTTTACCAAGTTACAATATATTCAGTCAAATCCTGTAATCATTTTACTAAAATATCAAATATTTAAGTCTGAAATCACTCTGTAATATAACCATAAAAGTTACCCTAAGCAAAAGATATGTTAATCAAATGCAATGTTTGTGTGCTAGAAAAAAAATAAAAAAAAGGATGACTAAATGACATCACCACTGCATAACCTTTTAATACTTTCATTCAATCATATGCTACCACTTGCTCAAAAGCTTTACAACAAGTGTTCAAGAGGCTAAACTCTTCTAACTATGATAAAATATGATTTCAGTGATAGCTTAAAAGATCAAATTAAAGAAGAAAGTCACTCCCTTGAGAGATGCTTAAAGTGCATTATATCTTACAGAATTTTAAAAATTACATTTGACCACTCTACAAAATGAATATATACTACACTCCAATGGAAAACAATTATAACGAGCCTCCCAAGGACATTTTTCCTTGTTGGACAACTTTCAGTATTACCAATGGCAAGTTTTGGACAATCAATTGAGTTTAAGACACTTAAGATTAATAAGAGAGAATATAATTGTAGGGCTTGCCAGATCCCTCTGACGATCTTCTATTTATAATAATAGAAATTTGATACAATGAGAAGATGAAAGATCCGACTTCCCTAAACTCCTAGGTACAACTTATAGAGTACACTAGACTCCTAGATTTAGGACGAGATACTAATTATAAGTACAGTAGAAAAAAGGTTCCCAATGCACTACTTATTAGTTATTTCAACAAAGACTTTAAAGATGAATGAATTTTAAACACGCCTACTATTAGTTTTGAATTATCATTATCTTTATTTCATCTTATACAGTGACTAAGTTGCTAGTAGAGGTTCAAATTTCTCAACCACACCAAGAATTATTGCAAATGGAAAAGAAAATCCCTACAAAAAGTCACTTGTATTAAATTGGACTAAAGTGTAACTAATTCACCTCTCCATGAAGGGAGTTATAATTTTCTCAAATTGAAGTCTTCAAATAAAAAGAAAAAACCATCATGAAACCAACCTATACTTGTGGATGTGTTAAACTATAGGAAAGCTCTATATTGCACAATTGAATCAATACAATAAGTTGAAGAAATTTGAAATCCTCTGATAATAAAGATCTGATATGAGAAAAAAATAAAAGTGTCCCCATTAATAGATATATGACCTATACATTCTTGATTATAAAGGATTTACACCTTATTTCCATAATTACAACAGAACGGATATAGTAGAAAGCAAAATAAGTTGGGTTCAGGAAGGAGATAAATTATATAGAAGAGTCCAGGAGCTTGTCAGTTTGGGTACAAACAAACCAGAGTTCAAAAAATATGAACCTACCAGATCTCAAAAAGTATGAAATTCCTAAGCAACTAAAACAAAGTAAAATTAAGAAATTGTTCGCTCACTATATTTAATCAAGAATATCTAGATTTTTATATACACTGAAACATATATATATATATATATATATATATATATATAATATTAGGAATTTTTTATTTATTTCTGAATCACATTTTTGCTATTAAAGGATATCAAATTTCCTATATTACTGATTATTTTTCCTCAATATAAATAAAGCACCCAAGTTGTTTCAAAGACACACAGTTTCAGCTTAATATTTCTCTCTACCATAGAGTTTAACAACACTATAAAATTGTATTAAATTACTCAATCATAAATTCAAACTAGTGTTATATGGATGTTAGAAAAAGTTTATTTTGTCTTCTGCAAAATCTTTTAAAGTTGTCCTTTTGTTGTCCCAGTCAATAATCATACAGGATCCTAGGGTGTCGGTTCTCATATCAACCTTCTGTATTTCATATTGCAGATTTTCTATATTAATAGATCAGTTTAGTATCTATCAAATTCATTTTTCTACAAAACTCCTTGTTCTCAACAAGGTATCAGAGCAGGTCCCATCTTGCTCAGTCTGTCACTTCCAATCCATCAGAATCTTGGACAACCACCGATCTGGTGTGCCTTGTCAAGTGATGCACAACCCTAGTGGTCATTGAAACAAAAGCCTTAGCACACGCCACATTTGCCACCTCTCTATACTCTACCCTCCAATGGTCTTCTCTATCTGTCTCATCGGCTCTTCTGCTTTTTGTTTCCACCCTCATTTCAGATTTCCAACCTTGTCTCGGTGGTGTGTTGGTGTTCAGCCCCCTTTTATTCTCCTTTTAGACAGGTGGGTGTTCTCCTTCTTTGGAACTCCCACAGTAACATCAGAAAAACTAAACGGAAAGAATTACATATCTTGGACAACATCTGTCGAACTTTGGCCCCTTGGCCAAAGATTTATTATCCCCATGAAAATGGCAGCAGAGAAATTTCATCAGAGAATACTAAGCAGTGGAAGAAACAGGAATTTCAACTTCGTACTCTGCTTTAGCAATCCATGGAACCCAATATACTAGGGACTCTTGTGACTTTAAATTTGTGCAATTCCTTTTGAAAAACGGTTAAAAGTATCTATGCAAAGGTATTTGTTATATAAAAAATCCTCATCCCATTTACAATTATGAGTTGTCATCAGTTGTCACCTTGTTATGTCTCTTCTGTTTCCTCTTTGACTTCTGAGTATTGTAATACTAATTGGGAAAGATCTCTTATACACAAACGTTCCACTAATGGGTATCACATACCTATTGGAGGCAATATTATTTTGTATAAGAGCAAGAAATAGAATGTAGTTGTTTGATTTCCAGTTGAAGCTGAATATAGGACAATCACTTTAATCGCATGCAAACTTTGTGTGGATCAAACAACTTCTCCGGGAATAGATATTTTGTGAAGATTCAACAAATAAAGTTGTATTGTGGCAATCAAAGTGCACTTCACATAGTCTCTAATGTGTGTTCCATGAAACAACCAAACACATACAAATAGATTGTCATTTCGTTAAAGAAAAGTTACTGACCAAAGAAATTAGTACTGAATTTACCAGCTCCAATGATCAAGTCGTAGATGTTCTGACCAAGTCTATAAGGGGCCCTCGAATTGAGTGAATATGTTCTATGCTTGGTACATACAATTTATATACTCCAACCAGAAAAGTGTTAGAAAAAGTTAATTATTGTCTTCTAGAACATCTTTTAAAACTTTCTTTTACTGCACCAGTCAATCATATAGGGTCCAAGGGGTTCGGTTTTCTTATCAACCTTCTGTATTTCAGATAGCATATTTTTTATATTAATAATTGATCAGTTGAGAATAATCTCCTCAACCTTCATTTTTCTCCAAAACTTCTTACTCTTTATTATGAACATAATAAATTAGCAAGCAATTTAAATCAAAACTCCAGTTTCCCTTTTAAATGAAATAATAACGAGCGTTAAAATTCCATAGTGTACGGTTAATGAACTCTCCAGACTATAATTCCGAATACAACTTCATCTCAACATCCCATACTAATTCAGTATTTTGTCGACTGTATCACTTATTTTAATTTATGTATTTCTATTCTCAATAATGTAAAACTAGAAGCACTGGGAAGGACATTAATAACAGGAAAAGAGATAAAGAGAATTTAACCGAAGAATGTATCTGATAAAAATGAATTTATTGACATAGGTAAGTGAATTCTGAATAGCAAGATACAATACAGTGATGAGAAAATTGTTGAGCATTCAAATGCTACCTAGTATAGAACTACAAAAGGTCTGTCTTTTATTTTCCTTTCATTGTACAAATTGTGATGGAAAACAAAAGGTGTATCACTAGGCTTAAAAAATAATTAAAACTTAATGCAAAGAATATGCACTATCATGTCAAAATGTTCCCTTTACCCACAATAGACTAAGAAAAATGAATTAAAATTTGTGTAAGATATCAAATAAAATTGTTTGAAATATCTTGAGAAGGATTGAGCTTCACAGGTATACCTCTAGCCTTGCAAGCACAACATTACAGATCTTTGAACCTTAACTGATAATTCCCCACTCTTCCAAGTATTACCTAGTCTGAGGATATACTATGTCAAAACATGTAAATAGTTGAAGTCTGCCCATCTTAATCATCAGGAACACCATAAGCATCTTCAACCTGTAACAAATTAGATGATGAATCAGGGTCACAGGAATATAATAGTCATATATAACGAATTGTGTATCTAAAAAAATTTAGGGATTCTTACCTTGACAGTCGAAAAATATATATTATTCAGTCCAAAGAATTTAAACCTCAAAGGCTAAAACCCACTCAAATGTAGGGATGTCTTTTACTCATTAGCCATGTGAGAATGCCAAACCAAGCATAATAAATAACCAATACTTCATCCTTACATAATAAGTTCATTCACAACCTCCAATAACATTCTCAAGATGCCAAACGGCACGCAATTTATAGTCTTTGCTTAGATGCTTCAACAGGGCACTATGTGTGCATGAATCAGGCTGAATATCTCTATCTAGCATATCCTTATACAATCTCAAAGCTTCCTGCCAATGGCCTAAGTTACAGTTCTCGTTTATTAAAATAGTGTAAGTATACTTATTTGGATAAATGCCCTTTGCTTGCATTTCTACAAAAAAATGGTATGCCTGGTCCATCTTTCTCACCTTGCAAAGTCCATTGATTAAAGCATTGTAGGTGATCACATTTGGACATACACCCTTCTCTAGCATCTCAATAAAGTGCAAAATAGCTAGTTCCAGCCTTCCCCTAACTGCATATGAATGAATTAGAACTGTGTAAGTGACAACTGATGGAACTATCCCTTTGCTCAACATCTCATTGAACACCACTCTAGCCTTCCTAAGATGCCCAGCCATCAAGTGAGCGTGGATGATGCTAGTATAAGTTACATGATCTGGAACGATTCCATCGTAGAGCATTTTCTGCACAAGTTTACTTGCTTCTTTCAAATTTCCCAACTTGTGGAGCCCATCAATAAAGACATTATAAGTAATCAAATCAGGAGGAAAGCCTTTGGAAAGCATTTCTTCCTGCATACCAAAAGCCTTATATGGGTCACCAAGCTTCAGCTCACCCACTATTCGAGTTATGTATGCAAAACGATCTGGCTGCAATCCTCTATGCAGCATCTCATCAAATAATTCCTTAGCCATTGGCAAGTTCCCCATCATGCAAAATCCTCTAACAAGAATTGTATACGTAAATACATCAGGATGAGGCCCATGTTGGATCATTTCATCTTTTATCCGCCTGGCCACATCCAAGTCCCCAAATCTGCAAAGACCATCAATAAGCGTATTATAGGTCACGACACTGGGAACTAGACTTCTGTATCTTAACTCAACAAATAAGAGAAAAGCCTCCCCTAAATTTCCCAACCTGCTGTAACCGTAAATTAGAGTGTTGAATGAAATCAAGTCCGGCATCAGATTCTTATTTACCATTACATCTAACAACTGCCTAGCATCACTCACTCTTCCCCACTTACAAAGGCCATACATGATTGTATTGTAGGTCGCCACCGTAGGCAAAACCCCTCTCCTCAACATCTCCTCCACAAGCCTCAAGGCATTATCAAGCATACCTTTCTCACAGTAGCCACGAATCAAAGGATCGTAAGTGTAAGCCGAAACCTTGAGTCCCAATCTCAACATCTCCTCAATCAGTTCCTCGGCCTTCTCCAACTCCCCCTCGTGTGATAAACCATTGACCAAAATATTATAAGTCAATTCGTTGGCCGAACACCCCACCCTCTGCATCTGAATCAAAAGCTGCTGAGCTTGCTGAACCTGCCTTTGCTTGCAAAAGGAATCCAACATTGTATTATATGTAACAGTTGTAGGCCTAATCCCACACTCCATCATCACATTATAAACCTCCCTCGCCACGTTGGTATCCTTAAGCAATCTCAGAACCCTATTACAATTCTTCACATCGGGCAACAACCCCTTAGCAATCATCTTATAAAACACCAACCAGCACATCCCAAGCATAGACTTCTTCGCGTAAATCCAAAGCAACAAATCCAGAAGCTTAACAGATACGTCGGAAGAAAAAACCCCGCCGTCGGTCAAAACATCCACCACGCCGCCCATTATTACTGCCTCCTTCTCCATGATGCAATACGCAGACCGCATCAAGCCGTTCCGCGCGAGAATGTCGAGAATAACGGCATATGCCAATTCAGATCGCTTGAACCCGGTTTGGCCCTCGGCCCATCGAAAGAACCGGAGAGCAGACACGGGCCGGTCTCTAACCGTGTTAAGAACCCGGACCAGCAACTCCGGCTCAGCAACCGCGGCACGGAAAAGCACCACCGAGCGGTTGTTGTTCACAACGGCGTCGTTTGTGCAGAAGGAAAAGGAAGAAGGCAAGGGCACAAGGAAGCGCACTTTGAGGGTTAAGAAGGGTTTTGAGGCTCTACAATAGAGGCTCATTGAGTAGAGTTGTGGCGGCTATGGCGGCGATGCCATCAACAGTTTCAATCGCGCCTCCGCGTGGAACGACCCGCGCCACCTTATTTTCAGCCCCAGCAACGTGCATTAACCCCAGCAGCGTGCACTAACCCTTTTGTCGAACCTCGACTCCTTGTCAACCCTTGTCATTACATTTCCTGTGGTTGCTGGGCAACATAATCAGAACTGCCACGTCAAGACTCTTCACGAGACACTTTTCTTAGTAGCACAAAAAAAAAAAATTCATTACACAACCCTAATTTGATTATATACAATTTCAGTTTCATATTATGATCTATCTTTTTAAACCTTGCTTACGCACATGTGTGTATTTATATTTGTGTTTATTAAAAGAGGTTTAAAGATTGAGCAAATAAATTATAAGTATTTTTAAGAGTATAGTTAAGTTTTGAATCTAATTAACTAAAAAATGATTTATAGGTTTAAATAGTCACTATGTCTTAAAAAATATAAATACTAAAGTTTTGTAAAAATATAAAGGATAAAACATGTTCAAGAATATAAAATAGAGTTTTTAAATATGCAAAAATGTGTAGAGTAGACTCGTCTTGTCACTGTATTGACAAATCTGATTAATATATATTGTTAGACTCATTTAATATATGGACACACTCATTTAATATATATTGTTAAACTCGTATAATCAATATATAGCGAATTTGTCTAATATATATTGCAAAACTCGTCTAATTAGAGGATGGATAAAGTCGTCTAATGTGTATAAATAAGCACATCTAATATATGTCTGAACAAATTCGTCTAAAGTATATTGTTATACTTGTCTAATCAATGTATGGACAAATTCGTCAAAAATGTTGCAAGACTCGTCTGATTAATGTATGAACATACTCATTTAATAAGTATTCTTAGACTCATCTAATTGATGTAAGGAATGACTCATCTAATGTTTTTAGTTATATTTTTCTAATTAGTATATGGACATACTTGTTTAATGTGTATTGTTAGACATGTCTAATGTTTTTTGCTATATTTATCTAAAAAATGTATGAACATACTCATCTAATGTGTATTGCAAAGCTTCATCTAATCAATGAATGAACAGACTTGTCTAATGTATGTTAATAGGCTCATTTAATTTATGTGTTGAAAGACTTGTCTAATGCATACTGTTAGTATCGTCTAATCAATATATGAATGACTCGTCTAATGTGTATTGTTAGACATATCAACACATCGACAAACTCATGTAATTTTTTTGCTTTACTCATCTAATTAATGTATTCATAGACTTGTCTAATAATTTTTGTTATACTCGTCTAATCAACTTATGAAATTTCTTGTCTAGTATTTTTTTTTTTATACTTGTCTAATTAGTATATGGACAGTCTCGTCTAATGTATAGTGTTAGACTCATATAATTTTTTCGCTATATTCATCTAATTAGTGTATGGAAAGACTCACCAAGTCGATACATCAACAGACTCATCTAATGGAGTTATACACAGACTGTAACCGGGTACATGCCGACGTATCGAGTCAATAAACATGAATCAGCTGAAGTATATAATGGAACGGTTAATCAACTAGGCGAATTCACCAATCATAAAGAAGACACTTGCACCAACCAATCGTAGCAAGGAGATGCCACCTACTTTAACTTAGGGAAAAGACAATTAAAGCCACTATGAAATAGTGATGGGCCTAAAGTTTGGGCTCCACTAAATCCACACCAAGCCCAATAAAGATTAGGCCACTATAAATGTAATTAAGGCCCGTGGTTTAAACCAAGGTAAAAACTAGATTAATCCCGTATAAAAAAGAGTGAACCCTAGTAATTAAAGGTACACATTTCATTAGTGCATATAATTTGAAATTTGACTTTAAGAGCTTTGCTGACTTGATCGTTGGAGCCTTTTCTGCAAGTAACCCCCCATATTTTATGAAATATCGAGTGACGAAGATATGACAAATAAAACCAAGGTGTATCCATCCGAAAAGCTTGAAGATTGTGGTAAGATAAGGTTTAGGTCTCATAATGATCTAACATTGTCCATGCAGGAACAGTTATACTCGTCTAATCAATGTATTCTTAGACTCGTTTAATCAATATATGAAATGACTGATCTAATTTTCTTATTATACTTATCTAATTAATGTATGAACAAACTCATTTATTGTGTATTGTTAGACTCATCTAATAGTTTTTTATACTCGTCTAATCGGTGTATGGACAGACTCATATAATGTTTATATTGCTAAACTAATATAATATTTATTATATTTTTCTAATATGTGTCGTTGTACTCGTCTAATCAATTTACATATAATATATATATATATTCCTATACTTATATAATGAAAATATAAATACATTAATAGTATATTTTAAAATAATTAGTTTGTTAGTCTTTACCTTTTTTTCATTCTTAATAAAGTCTTATGTTCAGGGTCGGCTCAAGGGTAAAGTGAGTAAAACACTCGCTTTAGGCCTCAAGGATAAGAAGGTCTCCAAAAAAATTACTACTAATATTTCTCTATTAAATTAATTATAAAATTATGTTTAAGAAAAAAAGGCCACAAATTTGTTTTAATACTAATGAATATATCTCTATTATACTAATTATAAAATTATGTTTAAGATAAAAAAAAGTCTCACAAAAATATTTTATTGCTAATATATCTCTATTAAATTAATTATAAGTTTATGCTTGGGAATAAAATTTAATTAAATTATTATTAGTGTATGTTAATTTTTATTGGTAGTAAAAAATTGTAATTAATGAGTTAAAACATTCTTGTAGTAGATTTTAATTTTGTTTACGAGGAAGATAATGATTAGCTATCTTTATTCTCTTATAATTAATATGGATTCTATTTTCTTCTTTAATCTCTCAATGACTTCTCTTAATTATCCTTACTTTATTTCCTTCTAATAGTCTTTTTTCTAGGTTTTCTAGGTTTTGGCAGATTACATCGGTTAAATCTCTTGAATCTCACGTTGCCCGTGTATACCAATTTTTTCAGCCTCATTTCTGGTTAGTGTGTTCTTTCTTTTTATTTGTGTTATTGTTATTTTTATTCTGCTTTAGATTTGTATTAGAATTAGAAATGTGTTTCTTTTGCTTAGTTTTATTTTTCAGTACTTTTAGATCTATGGGTTTTGAGTGTTTTTTTTTTGCATATATCTTGAGGAGAAAGTGAATTTTTTTACAAAACTATTAATTAGATTATGGTTTAATCTTTTGGTGGATAATAGATTAATTGGAGTATTATTCAAAGTTGAGTTTTCTGTAGAAAGATAATTGAAGTTTAGAAAAAAACTTACTATCAAGTTTAGAAGAGCAATATTTTTTAATTATTTTTATTAATGATTAATCTTAAAATAAACAACTTTGCAAGTTTGTGAAAAAGTTAATACTTAAGAATGAAAAAGAGACTTCAAATTTCAAGATACTGCAAGTCTACCATCTAGTTTATTTTCTTGACAACTAGAATAATGTTTTATTGTTTTAATTCATTCACAAAAAAGAGCAAATGACTTGTGTATTACGGTTTGTAGATATTTCATTTTTGAAAGAAAAATACTTAAACCTTGAAAAATCTTTAAAACATGATAATTTGTTGGATATTGATGGATTTGATTTAATTTCAGAGTTAAATATCTTAAGGAAAATTATAGGTTTGGAAAATGATAAACCAATTGACATTCTTAATTATATAGAAAGAATAAATTCTTTTCTAAATGTATATATAACTTATATAATAATGTTAACAATTTTAGTGTTAGTTGTTTCAACCGAAAGAAATTTCTCAAAGCTAAAGATAATAAAAACTTATTTAAGATCAAGAAGGTCTCAAGAAAGATTAAACATATTAGTCCTATTATCTATTGAGAAAAAAATGTTAAATGAAATTAATTATGACAATTTAATAAATAATTTTACATAAAAAAGTTCAAAAATTAAATTTTAAATAAAAGACCTTATTTTTTAAATTTGTTTTAGGCATCCTAAATCGTTGAGTCACCCCTACTTATGCTCTATATTTGCAAATTGAAAATAATAAAAAGTGAATTCAAAAAATATAAAACAAAACTTATAATATGAAGAAGTGTGAATTTTATTACAAATATATAGTTTAAACCTTTGAAATGAATTATTAAGCACAATGTTTTAATTTAAATAATATCAATTTAATTTTTACATACTAAAGGTATAAGAAAATATGTAGTGTAACGTCCCATTTAATAAGTGCGATTAATTAAATGAAATGTCACATAGGATATAACATAAAGAGCGTTGTCATGGAGTATAAGTGTCACTCCTTACAATTTTCCAAAATACACGGAGATAAAATTAAGGCACACCACGATGCCATTAACAAAAGAAGAACAAGAATAAATGTTTTGACAGTTATCCGAAATATATGCTCATAGAGCAAAGACAGTACATAGGCCTCAACCTTAAAGAGTACTCGGAGCAGGGAATCCAACCCAAGAATAGCTACGCAACGAAGTTTCCATTACCCTGATGACCACTAGGGGTTCCCATATATGCTCACATCAATAATTTGATGATCATCGCAAAAGGAGAAAACCACACACAGAACACACAAACAAACAGAAAAGGTAAGCTAGAGTAAAAAGGTTTTATCATACATTTGAGCATGCAATTTAAAAGTCAAGAATACATGAATCAACCAAGCATGTGATAGCAACCAAGTAAGACTCTAAGACTCAATTATCCGGATACATATAATTAGTTGGATTCACTAAATGCTTGCACTTGTGGTGGCCTTTACTACTTTACAGAGTCATTGCCAATGGGTTTCACCCTACCACGCACAAGGTTATCCTTCAAACATCTAAGGCCATTATCCTACCAAAGACTAGGGCCTCCTACTACTCTCACCACTTGAGTCAGTACGCTCTGCGTGAGACTAACTAACTCTTTAGAGCTTCAAGATACAATTCTTACTTGAATCCTTACTTAATTATATATTGAGGCACCACCATGAAACCTTACTAAGAGATTCGTGGAATTACGTCCATTACTTGAGGCACCACCATGAGCTTTCACCAAGAGGGTCATGAAATTACGTCCATTACCTGAGGCACCACCATGAGCTCTCACCAAAAAGGTCATGGAATTACGTCCATTACATGAGGAACCACCATGAGCTCTCACCAAGAAGGTCATGGAATTACGTCCATTACATGAGGCACCACCATGAGCTCTCACCAAGAGGGTCATGAAATTACGTCCATTACATGAGGCACCACCATGAGCTCTCATCAAGAGGGTCATGGAATTACGTCCATTACATGAGGCACCACCATGAGATCTCGCCAAGTGATTCATGGAATTACGTCCTAACCATATCATAGTCATGTCTCACCAACCAATCATAGATTTATCATGCACACCAATCTCATGTCAATATTTAACCAACCATCCAACCATGTTTCATACGCATAATCATACCAAGCTCATCAATTCCAATCCCATTGTGTCATATAGAATACATACAATGCATCATACGTAACTATTTAAAGTAACCAACTAATCAATCATTTGAAACACACACTTATCAAATCACCACTGTCAATCTCTCTCAGGCGAGGAGAACCCCTTGCTCAAGCTGCCATATCTCGCCTTGACAAGATTGTGAACAATGGGCATGTCGAGGTCTCGCTCAAGCTAGCCTATCTCGCTCAGGCGAGACTACTCTCACTCAAGCGAGTGGTTATCGCTTAGGCGAGCCCTCAAAGTAGAGAGGGGGTAAGCTGCTGCTGTTCTTGCTTAGGCGAGAACTCCTCGCTTAAGCCAGAGCTTTCATTTTGGATGACCACCCAACTCGCTTGGGCGAGTTCAGCAGAACTCACTACTCTCACTCGTGCGAAACCAAATCCAAACCATCACAGCAGTGCAAGTAATAGGTTATCACGCAACAAACAACATACATCAATCACCCAAAGTGTAAAACAAACCAAGCAGGCAGAATAACATGAAAACAGTAGAACCCTATCTTCCCTTACCTTATCAAAAGTTATTGTGACGGTGTTTAGGCAAGCAGAATGGTACCACAGGTCCAATAACAGCTTCGTGAGCTGGTAACACTAATACCAAAACAAGTACGGGTTACTACGATGAACCCTAGTTGGAATCACGAAAATCAAACTAGAGAAGAAAGAGTATGAGTTGAGGGCCAACTGATGTGAAATAGAAATAAAGTTCACTAGCTCGACGAAGAATGTGACCCAAACCCTAGCAGAGCTCTGTTGGAGGAGAAAAGAGAGAGAGAGAGAGAGGAAGTGAGCTGTTTTGCAAAGTGAGTAGAATGAAAGGAAACAAGGGTTGTAAGGGGTCTTGGGTACCCCTATGGGCTGTGTTGGTATCGCGCAGCGGAATGTTTGAGCGTGCGGACAAAAACCAAGAGGGGGGTTAATTGGGTTCTTAATAAAAATTGTGCTTTTAAAATTTTTCCTTTTAAAATCAAATATCAATTAAAATTATCTCCTTTATTTTAATAAACACGATAAAATAAAGAGAGTAGAGAAGAGAAAATTGCACAGAGTATTTATACTGGTTCAGATCAAAAGATCCTACGTCCAGTTGTTAATCTCTAAAAAACGAGATTAACTCAATCACTAAAATAAACCAAACTTACAATCAATGATAAGAAAGATTAGGGTTTAGAAA
>Ga0214544_1005029_pt1 | contig 25995 bp, 10 predicted proteins | sample CNSS3metaG_FD_160074 | JGI IMG/M metagenome (GOLD analysis project Ga0214544, IMG submission 160074) | Root nodule microbial communities from cowpea collected in UCLA plant growth center, Los Angeles, California, USA - CNSS3 | ecosystem: Host-associated > Plants > Roots > Nodule | place: USA... | reverse complement strand
ATATATTTATATTTTTATTTATATATTTTTTTATATTTATATATTTAAATATATATTTTTTTTTTTTTTTTTATTTTTTTTTTAATTTTGTAGGTTGTTTACAGATGTAATTCTTATTTTTTAGAAATTAATTAGCAATAACTTTTTCTAGTTTTATAAAATTTGTATATTTATTTATAATAAATTACTTTATTAAAAATCCTATAATTTTGTATAAAATCATGTGAATATTAATTTTTATAATATATTTAATTTAATATTTATAAATTAATTGAGAATAAAAAACTTTAAGAGAGATTATAATAAATAAGATAATTTAAATATATTGTAATTATGATAATAGAAAATTTATCATAATAAAATATTATAATTATGGTTGTTTTTTTTTTTAAAATTAATTTTGATAAGTGAATATTTATTTGGTTAAAATAATATTTTTTTGTGTGTGATAAGTTAGAAAAATAAAATAAAATAATAATATGATTGTAGGTGAAAATCTTTGAGCGTTTGTTTTCCTACAGGGCACTGTTCCCACTTACAAGAAATAATATGATCAATTTCCTTAATTCATCTTATTATTATTATTTAAGATATTTTCACCTACAGAAAATAAATGTCGAATATTTTCAACTACAATTATATTATTATTTAATTTTAATTTTCTAACTTAGTATATAATTTTTTTTATTATATAAATGATTTTAACCAAATAAGTATACATTTATCAAAATTAATTTTATAATAAATAACTAAAATTACAATATTTCATTATGATAATTTTTCTATTACCATAATTACAATATATTTAAATTATCTTATTTATTGTAATCACTTTTCAAATTTTTATTCTTAATTATTTTATAAATATTAAATTAAATATAGTTTTAATTATTTTATAAATTATAATTTTTAAAGAAATTAATTTATTATAAATAAATATACAAATCTATAAAATTAGACAAAAATTTACTAAGAATTCGTTCCTAAAAAAATAGAATTCCACCCGCAAACAACTACAAAACTAGAAAAAATTTAGTCTTTTACAAAAAAAAACAAAATTGCACTTGTACAGTAAAATGGTTTAGTTTGAAATTCTAATGGTCTACTCACGTTAATAAAACTCAAAAATAGTTCACAGGAAAAAAAATCTCAATCCATCATATTCATCCCTTTCGACACATTTTCTTTGGTAAGAAGAGATATGTTATTTGTGATTAAATATATTTAGCGATTAAATACTTACCGTAGTAATATTTTAGCAACTAAATTAACGATCAAATTAAATATTGTATTAGTCATTGAAAACTTGGTAATTGCTAAAATATATCTAATATGGTCATTTTGATCACTAAATGTAATGTTTTAACTATTACAATCAAAATATATTAATCACCAAATTAACAACATAAAATGTTGGATTAAATGTGTTTTTGATCCCTTTCAGTGAAATTCGAAATTAGTCCCTCTTCAGAAATTTTAATCAATTTAATCTTTCATCTTTAAAAATGTGTGAATTTAGTCATTTTAACCATATTTTGTTAAGTTCATCTAACATTTTAAGCGCATTTTGTAACACCCCAGATGGATATTACTATATACAGCATAAATCATGAATTTTCTCTTGGAAATCCAACATTATATAAAGTTCCCAAGCGCGGGAAAATTAAAAAAACTTTTATCGCGATAATCCAATTATAGTACTTCATCTTTATTACAAGTTCATAATAAAGAAAACATCATAAAGTCTATTACAAAAATGCATGAAATGAAGATATGGAAAAATCTCTCATCGTACGCCCCCGCTCCGTCTCTATGCTTCAACATTCTCACCTGAAGTCACATCTGCTCCCACGGAACAAGTCACGTGATCATCGCCAAACACAAACACACAAACAAGAAAGAGTGAGTTGAAAAAGAAAAACAATATAAACAATAAGATAATAAGAATTTGCCCTCACCCAATCTAACTTAGTTAATTTTAGTTTAGTGATCTTGTTATCACAATATACTTCCAATCTCATAACCTATATGAGAAAGATTCAACCACAACCTTGGTCCTTAGGGATTATCATGCTCCCACGAACCTACCCGCTCGTGGTCCAACTCTATGGACCTCCTCGCCCGTAGTCTAACTCTACAAACCTGCCCGCTCGTAGTCCAACATGCGTGAACACCTACTATGAACCTCCCCGCTCATAGTAGCCTCAAGTGTGAGCACGGAACATACGAACCTACCCGCTCGTATCCCCACACAAGAGTACAACAGATACGGACCTCCCCGCCCGCATCAATCACACATCTCAATCTCCGTTGCGAACCTCCCCGCTCGTAACCAAGCCAGCATATCCCTGACCAAGCTACCAAGAAAAGAAAACGTCCATGCAAATCCATCTGCAAAGGACCCCTGTCATTGTGCTCCCGCCTGGCGCTTCCCTATGAACCGCTAGGCGAACAGTTCCAGGCCGCCTGGCGGTGTCCCTCTGTCGTCGGGCGCCACCCTACCAACGACCCTCCCTGTTCGTGGCTTATCGCCTGGCGGAGATCCTCCTACCGCCAGGCTCCACACCAGTAAAAACAATCTTTTACTGGTTTAGACACTTCCAAGGGTTTTCAACCACATCCAGTCATACGTTACTCCACCTCTTTACGAAAACACTGTTTCATATCACATAATTCCAACACCACAGATTATTAAGAATACACAACATTAACCTACACACATTCTTCCTAAATACTAATATGTCACCTTAACAATTTAAATAACAAACACTCCATCTAAACACAATCTCATGCCAGCAATCAAGACACACATGAAACCATACCAAGTCTATCATACAGAAATACTCATCCCAAGTTTTTCTCAGAAATCTATTATCCCTAATTTTCCTAATTCAGTTTCTCCTCACAGATTCAGCAAACCAACAAGTCATCACAGAATTAAATAAATCTACTAATGACATGCTCGAGACTTGACCCAAGTCCCTTCAACATAATTAAGTGCTTTAAATTGCTTAGGTTCACATTGTTTCTTGTCTAGGATTTATCAAAGAATTATCCTAAGGTAGTCTCAACCCCTCATTTCTTATATTCTATTAATTATTAATTTTCATAAATTTCCTGGATTTCATACATTTCATGATAACATTAGAATTGTTTACACCGTTTGATACATAACTCAAATATTATCATAAAATGCGTTTAAAATGTCAAATAAACTTAACAAAATTTGATAAGAATGATTAAATTCACGCATTTCTAAAAATAAATGATTAAATTAATATAAAATTTAAAAAAAAAACTAATTTCAAAATTTACTAAAATTTAAGAAATAAAAATATATTTAACCCTAAAATATTTGTTCGATAGATAAAAAAAATAAAAAAGTAAAACAATTATTTTTCTTTATCAGATAAGTTAAGTCTTTATTGGCGTAAATGATTAAGGAGAGCATAATAATAAACATGTTGGATTTGATAGGTATCTAGATTCTAGAATGATTGATTTTATAAGTAGATTGGATTGAGGGCCCTAGACAAAGATTTATTATTTTACCCTAATCCTTCTTGTCTTTCTTCACTCAGAAAGAACATGTCCATTTTCATCATTCAAATTTCCTGTGTAATCAACATTATTTCCAAGGCAGATTCAAATAAAATCCGAATGATGCATTTTAACATAAATAATCCCACAATTCTGGACTTATTCGAATACTTCATTCATCAGTGTGGATAATTGAATATATAGCTAATAAAACATTTATTTTATCAATAAAAGTTAAACTTTATATTTAAATATTTAAACTATTGGAGTAAATTATGTACTATATCCTTTCACCGTTATATAATAATCACACTCATAATTAATAATAATTCATCATAAAATGGTTTTCACCGTACAAAAATCATAAAATAATAACAAATTTTAGAGAGAGAAAAATAATCATAATTAATTTTAGATATCTGATTTATAAATTAAAAACTGTTGGTATATAATATATTTTTTATCATGAATAAAAGTTTACAAAACTTGATTTGTCAATTAGAGTCTTAACTAGTCTCTAACATCATTAATTACTAAAATTTTAACTATCAAAAAATTAATGTCTAAACTATTTTTTAAGTGATACTAATTTAAACTGTAATTGACAAATCAATTATAGTTTTTTATTTATAATAGAAATTATTTTACATATTAATAATTTTTAGTTTATAAATTTATATTTAAATTAATTACTATAATGATTTAATTATTTTTTGTAATTTAGTTGTTTTTCACAGTGTTTTTGTATGTAAAAGAAAATTGAAAGACCATTTTTCATTGTGATAATTAACTTAGAGCAAAGCACTCCAAATGAAATGAATGGCAAGATATTTACTTTAATTCTCAAAAACAAGAAAAACAAGGTCCACTAATAACTTAATGTTGGTGTGGAGGAATTGGGGAAGTTAGATTTTTGTTTGTTCTATTTTTTTTTTTCAAAATAATATATTTTTAACCAAGTGATATGTTTAACATATTACAGTAGAGTTGTTGTATAAACATGTTTCACTCATGAAAGGGAACTTGATATGATTTTCACAAACTTCTTATTATTAGTGTCTGAAGTATGATTAACCAACCACAAGATGTTCATTAATACAACCAAATTAAGTTTCCAATCCAATCAAGATTATGCACTTTTAAAGGAATATACAGATTAAAAATAGTTACAATTCAAGACTATTATTATTCATGGAATGGAATTGTCAGACAATATTAACTTTCAAGTTAAAAAAAGTCACTTAAATTTTGGTCCCTTAACTTTTAGGGAATTTTAGAATTAGTCCATTTCGAAACTTTGGACTAATTTGATTTTTCATCTTTCAAAATACTTGAATTTAGTCATTTTAATCAAATTTTTGTTACGTTTATTTGACTTTTCAAGCGCGTTTGATAATAATATTTGACTTAACATTAAAGCAAAAATGTGTCAAATAGTATAAACAACTTAAATACAATTCTGAAAGGCGTATGAAACATTAAATAAACCTAACAAAATTTGATTAAAATGACTAAATGTACGTATTTTGAAAAATGAAGGAATAAATTGGTCCAAAATTTCAAAATAAACTAATTTTAAAATTCAGTGAAAGTTAAAGGATAAAAACATATTTAACCCTTAATTAAATTGTGAAATGAAGTACATACAGGGTCAAACTTCTAGAAATGTGAATGTGCTTAGACAAGTACTTCAAACAAAATGTGTAAAGAGGATAAACAAATTTTAGAAAATAGAAAACTGTTCTTAGAAACAATAATGAAGAAAACAAGACCTGAATAATGACTTTGTCTTTGACCAAGTAGATGACAATGGAAAACTATACATAATTTTGTGTGCATGCTATAATTGAAGAAAAGCCAACAATTAATAGAAACCAGAGTGCACCAGCTATTTCAATATTTTGTAGGTCATTTCTTTGTTCTCTCATAAGGTATTGTAGCTTTCAAGCAAGCTAGCATGGAATTTAATTTCCTTGAAGGGTGTGATGATGTTGAGACTTGAAATGGTAAAGGACAAGGCATTGAAAGAGAAACTCTTTCATGGTTCATTTCCTCACGCCATTACTTTATCCAGAAAAAAAAAATGGCTGGAGACATCCTATGCACATTGACATCATATTCAAAACTATTACCAATTTTATGATAAAAAAATATGTTTAATTAGAGACTAATTGAAAGATCGATTCTTTTGGTATCCAAAAATCTAGGTAGTTAATGTTAGTAACTAATTTAAAGACTAATTTATCATAGAAACTATTTTAGTTATTTATTACGAGACCAATTATAATTTTTTGAAACTATTTTAGTTACCAATAATTTTTAGTTTAAAAATTGGTCACTATAGTAACTAATTATTTTTTGTTATTAAAATTGATCATTACTCAAGAATTTTCTTATGGTGTGAAAAATCTGTTTTATATCTTAGACATGTAAAAAAATGGTTGAATTATGTTAGAAGTTCTGCGTCGAATAGAGATAAAGACCAATTATATAAGTGAGGTATAAACGTCACATTACGAATCGATTTTGTAAGATTGGATTAAACTTAAAGTCCACTTATAAACATAGTATCGTATATGAGTTAGAGTATTTCTTAACAAGTTTTGATCCGAAAAGAAAGTGGGATTAGAAAAATTGAAGAAAAAGATGTGATTTTAGCAGTGACACACGAGAATCATGAGGTTGTTTGAACAGTAATCTCCAATGATGGTTGGGTTGATCTTGGCATGCAGTGTTCTTGATGTGTCAACGTCATTAGAACCCACACACACCTGTGGCCAGTTTTTCATACAACCAGTTTTCTGGCTCTCTGATGTTCCATCGCTTTCCCTGCACCATCTTAAGAGGGACACACCAAACTATACATGGAGACAATGCATTTTTTCTTTTTGCTTCTCTTCGCTATTCTTGAAAAAGGTGTACATCAAATACTATTTTAAATGTGTAAGGAAAACCTTCTCATTTCTTTCTTACCCATTTCATTTGAGGCTAGTATAGGTATGTGTTTGAATTTGTGTTTCATAAATACTTTTAAAAGAAGAAATAAAAAAAAAATTTGAAATTAGTTTGTGTTTTAACTAAAAGTCTCTACGGGATCTAAAAGTTGCATTCCAAGTTACTCGATTATTCTTTTCAATGATACATATGTAGGAATTTATAAGATCATAACTTTTCACTTAATTCTTTTTTACCGTTACGAATGTGTCACTTTCGAATCACCGTCACGTGACTATCGAGTGGGTGTGATCTACGTGTATACGAAGATGGACAAACTGTTAAAATCTACGTGGTATCTGTGTACATGAGGATGGACAAACGTTTTTTGATTTTGTTAAAAGTAAGTGAAAGTTTCATTTTGCCTCCCTTTATCGTAAGAAAATGTTTTATTAGTAATTAAATTTAGTAACTAAAAGTTATTAGTCACTATAATAATTAATTTAAATATCAATTTCAAAAATTAAAAATTATTGATTACTAAAATAGTCACTATTATAAATAAAAAATTATAATTAGTCACTAAATTAGTCAGTAATTAATTAGAGATCAATTTTAAAACTAAGTTATTTTGGTAGCTAAAACCTAACTAGCTAATTTTTGGTGACTAATTTCCTTTGATAGCCAAAACTATGATATCTAATTTTAAAATATCAATTTAGTGACCGATTATAATTTTTTATTTATAATAGTGACTATTTTAATAACTAATAATTTTTTACTTTATGAATTTGTATCAAATTTGGTCACTACAGTGACTATCAACTTTTTATTACTGAAATTGATTACTAAAAAAATATTTTCTTGTAATACTTAATCTTATATATTTATATATTTATCACCGCTCAACATTGTTCTCACTGACTTAGAATTTTAGATTCGTGACGGCGGGTAACTACAACAATGTTTCCACTCTCTCTTTCTCTTCTTCCGCTACTTTCTACTCTTCTTTTCTTCTACTCTTTTATCCTTAATATACGAAAAACTCAATCAGATTGGATGAAAAATTTGATGACCTAATTTCTAACGGATTTAAAGACAAAAAATACCGTTAACAATTGTAATGACAAGTTAAAAAAAATATTCGTTAATATTAAAAATTATAATTTATCGACAAATTTTTCTAATAAATATTAGTGATGAATTTATTACGGATAAAAATATTTGTTAGTATTATACATTGTGAAATCCATAAAAAAGTACTAAATTGTCATCGCTTATAATTTTTTGTCGGTCAATCACCAAATAACTTAAGCACTCATTAGTAAGTTCAATTAGTACCCCAAATTGGACACCGAATAATAGACAATTAATTCCAATCTCAAACAATTCAACGAAGAATCATATAAATGTGCACTTTGAAAATTTTCTTCTTCTCCTCCTGTTAATCAACATTTACTTTTTTGCTAATATAGCGTCCATATCTAATATTTTCCCTATCATATTCATATTGTATACACAAACAAGTTGTCATGTATCTTCCAACATTTATGAAGCCTATAATTTAAACAATGAACATACGAAGATTAATATATTTTCCCTTTTTTTAAGCAGCTTGCAAGAAATCATCGACTTTTTTTTTTTTTTTCATACCCTTCATTAATCTGACATACATTTAGGGATGTCAACGGGTAGGTAGGACATGGGTAGTAGTTTCCCGTATCCTATTCGCTTGATAAATATCCATCCCGTATCTGTATCGATATCCGTCGGGTATCCGTTATGTGAGTACCCGCATAATTTTTTAACATTCACGGATACCCACGGGTATCCGCAGGTATTTACAAAAATTAAAAATAAATATTTAACAACATATTTTAATTGTAATTCAAATAAAATACAATATATAACATTCATAAATTTTAAACAAAGTCCAAATAATCCATTTAAATAGTGTTGAATACAAAGAAATTATTTTTTTAAACTAATTGATAAAAAAAATAACTCATTCAAAATCAATATGTTAATATTTTAATCATGGTTTTTTTATTTTAATTTAAATTAGAGTATAGCAGGTAGATGTATCCACGGGTACAAATATTATGATACCTGTACTCGCCCGTTAATATGCGGGTATTAAAAATATCCATACTCATTACCCATGGGTATTTATTTACAATATCCATTTTCTACATGTTGCGAGTTTTATCCGTGGATACGAATTTTTTTGATATCCCTGCATACATTCCATCATTGGTTTATAAGTACGAAGGTTCAAACTTCTATATTTATAATTGATATTAGGTTTAATTACTATTTTGATTTCTATATTATTTAATAGAACATCATATTGACATGAAGTTAATGTCAATATGATTCTTTGTTAACTTATATAAATATAACTATTAAAAATAAATAAAGTTAGTATTTATTGAACCAATACTAATTTTATTTATTTTTAATATTTTTCTAGTTAATGTTTCTTAAGTCAACACTAACTTATTTATTTATAATATTTATTTTAGTTAGCATCTGTTTAATTGACACTAACTTAAATAAAAATAAATAAGATTAGTTTCTTCTAAATCGATACTAATTTAAATAAATATAAATATTAAAAATAAATTAAATTGACATATGTTAATCTAACATTGATCTTATTATTTAAATTTAATATTTATTTTAGTTGGCGTTTATTAAATTGATGCTAACTTATTTATTTTTAATATTTATTTTAGTTAGCATATGTTAAGTTAACACTAACACAAATGTTTATTTAATAAAAAAATAATTAATTTTATGATTTTTTCACCTTTTTGTTTTAAAAAATTAATGTACGTTAACTTAAGTGACTCTATTAGCATTACAATTTGATCAATGGTAATATTTGAAAACTAACACTAACATAGTGAAGACCTTTTATATCAATTATTTCTGGCTTATTATGTTGGAGATATGTCTGATGTTATTGTTGGACATGTAAATTTACATTGCATGAAACTACATTACATAAATTTACGTCGACACTTCTACAAGTCTAACGTAAAAGCTCCATGTTATGTTGGTCCATACCATGCATGATGTAAAAAATTCTGCGACCAATAAAAGAAACTACATAATGAGTATTTCTAAACTTGTTTTAGTTTAGTGTGTTGCACATCAAATGAAAGATTTCGAAAAAGTTGAAGAAGAATAGTGAATAGGGAAGCCAAACTTAGAAAAGAGGTTGAGCCACACCGGAGGAAAATTGAGTTGTATAGGTTTAAGGGTATTCAATACCTTTTAAAATTTGGTACCCTTGAATTTGTTGAACTTAATTTTCTTCTAGAGTGTCCCAACCTTTCTCCTAGGTTTGGTTTCCCTGTTCACCAATTTTTTTCTACTTTATAAAAGATCATTCTTTTGATACGTAACAACCTAAATAGAAACAAGTTCAGAAATTCAATGTAACTTTTTTTATTTGGTGGAAGAAATGAGTGAGAATCAAGGTGAGAATTCGATTTTAAATGTAATGAAAGTAAAAAAAATACAAGTTTTTGTACTAACATATTTTTACAAACAAGAACCACAAATAATAACAATAGATTTTTACAAACAAACACCACAAACGAAACAAATGAGACAATGATGGAATTTCATGACTAAATTTTCCAATAAATAATCACAGTCACAAATTAAAAGAAAAAAGATTACCAAATAAATCTCAACAACAAAACAAAGACAACAAAAACAAAAAATGAATCCACATACCACCACCATTTTGTTGTTGGAGATCAACTAACTTGCAAGAGAGTTTTTGTACAATAAAAAATGTTGAGAAACCCTATTATAATATATAAAAAACATTTTATGTCAAACAACTTTTTATCTGACATAAAACATATGATTTACGTTATCGAACACTATGGAGTTCAACGTAAAATTATATGTTTCATGACTAACAAAAAAGTCCAGCGTAAATTTGTTTATTTTATTTATAATAATGACACCGCGTTTTTTTTACGTGGGTTTCCTTGCCGATAAAAATAAATATAAATTAAGTGACGTAGATACCTATTTTTGTATTAGTGTAAAATTTATGTTTTCTTATTTTATATATATATATATATATATATATATATATATATTTTGTGTCTACTTTTTAAAATACTGATTTTATCTTTTAAATATAATAATTTATTAATTTTTTAAAAATTGACCATTATTTTTACAAATTTTTTATAAAATCGAATGTTATTACTTATTCTCTTCTTCTTTATTTATCAATGATTATTCTTTTATCTGTTCTGATATATTTTACTTTATTATAATGTTATTAATTTAATAACAATATAATATTACACATATTTAAAAAATCATACACAGACACGATAGCGCCCAAATTACGCTAGTGTATATATAAATATATATATATATATATATATATTGACTTTAATAAGGTGTGGGGGTGAGGCTAAAGCAGCGGGAATATAGCATCTTGTACACAGACCCAACATTTTTGGCTCAACACGATAGTATTGTGTCTATTCATAATGATGGCAATGCAACAACATCACGAGTAGTTTCTGGGATTAGTCATTCACTTCTGCTATGCATGAAAATCCAATTATCCATTATTTAGAAAAGTATTAAGAAAATTAAAAATGAAGATAGATCAGGTATATACGTTTTAATTTCAATTATTTCATGGGTCTATGAATTAATTATGTAAAAATCAATTTCTACACTGAAATAAATCCAGTTAATTAAGTGAAAACATTGAAATTCATAAATGAGGGTTTGATCCGGAAAGCTAAATGAATATGTTTATTAATAACTATATGAAAGTTGTTTTAACTTTGCTTTAGCAAATGAAACTCTCTATGGTATGTTTTGGATGAGCCAATTTAGGAGAGTAATTAATTTATTTGGAAAATTTGAAATTCTTTCAAGAAAAATGATATGTTTGGATGAAAAAATTAAAAAGAAACTGAATTGAAAAATTTTAAGAAGGTATTTCAAATAACTAAAATAGTAGAATTTGAAATTCACTCAGAAAAGAAGGAAATTGAAATTTCTCAAGTTGTGAAATTGTTCATTGGTTAGGACAAAAAAAGTCCACAGGTCCAAAAATTCAAGTCGGATCGGGCAAAAGGTCGAGCCGGGTCGACTCAATCCAAAGGTCAAGTTGAGCCAGTCTGAGACGAAGGTCGAGACGAGTAAGCTCAGACCGAAGGTCGAGCCAAGTCGGCCTAGGCCCTATGTTGGAATGAGTCAGCTTAGGTCGAAGGTCAAAACAGCTCGAGTCCGACCGAATGTCAAACTAAGTTAAGTTAAACTTAAAGGTAGAGTTGAGTTCGTCGTAAAATAAAAATTAAATTATTTTTCCAAACCAAAAACTTGAAATTTAAGATATTTCAATTACTTCGTCTAAACTAATTATTTAAGAAAGGTAGATAATTCAATTGTAAGTAATTAATTACTAAATATTTTAATTTCTTTGAAGTGTTGAAATCTCTCTTCTAAATAGACTAATGTTTTTAATGTATTCATGAATTGATCCTTAGTGATCATATTGAAAACAACAACATGGACAAAATAAACATTTGCCGTTAACCTAATTTCTGCACATACTAGATTTTGTAGCTACACATTTTGCCTTGTTTATTGCACAAGTAGCTTTGAGATAAGTGCAAATGAGAATTTAACGTTTGATAGTCAACAAAGCCTTCTAATTAATATTTTAGTTATTTACTCAAACCTAGTACTTCGTTATATATTGTCACAAAGAATAATAATACTATCAAAATAAAAAAAATTGAAAACTATTTTAATAATGTAATAGTATATAATAATATAATTTATAGTCAAATAGTTATTTTATTTGATGGATTGTCAAACTATCACAATTCATGCCACCAATTGTGCATAAAAGTTGTTATAAAAACAATAATATTTAATAAAAAAAGAGATATCGAATTTGAACTTAGAAGTCTACTTAATATAGAACATGAGATTTATTGTGTTTTCAATTCCAAAAACATCATTTATCAATGTAATCTCATATTCCTAGTAGGAATATGGAGTATACATCAGAAAAAAAATAACGTAAAATGATATCTTGACATCTACTTTTGTTTATAAACTAACAATCACTTTTTAATAATAAAATATTACATCAAGGTGAAATATTATTGTTTAGAATAGATAATAATATAATTGTTACAAAAATAGTTCTAGAATGATTGTTATGGGTATGTTGTCGATATATCAGCACTGAACAAACAATGAATATATATTGATATGCCATGTGCATATTCTTTGTAGATGTAGGTATAATAAAAAGATATTAAAATATATTAAAAAATATTTAAAATACCAAGTGTATTTTTAATACGAGAACAGTAAAAAAAATAGTAGATAAGCTATACTCATTTTCTAAGTGGTTGAATATGAACATTTAATGTGAGCATATTTCCATAAAATTTAATTATCAATAAATAATAGTCATTAAATAGAGAATAGGTGGAGAACCATTTTTTTTATCTTCCATTTATAGATAGCATTCATTTTTTATGGAAATAAACATATGATCGGTACAAATTCACATTACATTCAATTAATTTGTTTTACAAAATAGAAATCAATTCTAAATAAGCAATCCTTATCACTAGACAAACACCTTCCACAAAGCAACAATGAATTTTTTTTGTTTTGTTTAACCTTGAAGTTTATTTTGATTTTATATTATTTTGTATTTCTTAGTTGTTTTTACGGAAATATTCATGGTTAATTAAAATTTTAAAATTTATTAGTGAAATTTAGTCGTAAATTATTTTATCAACAATTTTGTTTTTAATCAGTATCCACCATACAAGATTTGATTCCATCATATTAATGCATAACATTCAAACTTTAAATTGTTTTACTTTCCTTCATACTCAATGCACAATTCATGATTTGATCAAATATTACTCTTCTTCACTCTTTTCCTTCCTTTGCAAGCCCCCCTCTCTCTCTCTCTCTCTCTCTCTCTCTACACACACACACACATATATGTGTGATTATTATTTATGAATATTTTATTTCATAACTAGTACACACACATATATATGTGTGATTATTTTAATTATTTATGAATATTTTATTTCATAACTAGTACACACACACATATATGTGTGATTATTATTTATGAATATTTTATTTCATAACTAGTACACACACATATATATGTGTGATTATTTTAATTATTTATGAATATTTTATTTCATAACTAGTACACACACACATACACACACACACATGTGATTATTTTAATTATTTATGAATATTTTATTTCATAACTAGTATATATTTTTATTTATTTTATAATAACTTGTATAGTTTGCTATAAGACCTAACTTCCAGTGATTAAATCAGGATAAGATTTTTGGGGAGGAGCAATTTCGCTAATTATGTTTTAATGTTTAAATTTCGAGATTAGAATAAAATTTTATTATGTTAAAATAAATTATTTTATTCCTCATATGATAATAACCGATTATAATATATTATTAAATTAAATTTTAATATGCATGTGATGAAAATATTTTTTTTTTAAATTTCTATAGTTACTTGTTTTGAATGAGTCACATAAAGGCATTTAAACAAAAACCCTTTATTTCTTAACAACTAAAAATAAAAATAATAAGAATCATGATTTTGATACAAAAGAGAAAATTAGTTGACATGTGTCAAAATTCTAATTATTAATCTTTCATATAATACTTACGATACGATCTTATCTAGAAAAGAGTATGATCGTTTCTGAATTTGAATCCTCAAGAAGCACGACACGAATAAATCAGAGAAGAACACGGAATAAGATAGAGATGTAGGCTGAATAAGACAGAGATGGAGGACGTCACAATCTAGCATATTGATAAGTCAAGTGAAGATTCGTCACAAAAATGTTAATCTTTGATAAGAACCGAAGGCCTAAGCCAAGAACAAAAAAAAAATTCTCTCTTTAATGAAATCAAATTCAATATATGACTAAAAGTGTCTACATTGTTTTTGGTACCTCTATATATAGGCACACAAGTTTAAGCAAACCTGAAAACCCTACAAGAAGGCCCAAACCCAAAACATAAAAACATAAACTAATTTATGAAGGAAAGCTCAAAGTCCAAAAACAAAGAACATAACTAATTTCTAAAAGAAAACCCAAAGGTTCATCTTCAAGTTTTTCTTGTATGGAATCTTGGGATAGTCCTCTATCATTCCCTCCTTCATGAAGAGAATTTATCCTCAAATTTGTCTCACTTGATGATTCCTTATCAACTTATAATTTAACTCACCATGGTAACTGCATAATCCCATTGAAAACTAATAAAATAGAACACTTTATTATAGTATTCAAAACCGGTAATTCAGTCTATAAAGTATATTAATATAAGATTATAAAAGATAAGATTATAAAAATATATCATTTATATACTCAAATTAAACTAATAAGCTCTATACAAAATTAACCACTAAAGTTCTTTGAGACCTTCCACTATTCTAATTGATAGCTTATCATCTTATGGGTGCCTCTAAACTTGCAACTTAATATGTTCCCACCGAACATGTGATCATCGCAAAAAAAAGAAACGAACAATACAAGAAAACACAAAGCACACAAAAGGGTAAGCTAATGTTAAAAAGAAAAACTCTAGAATAACTAAATCATATCAATTGCGTACAACCATAAGTATAATATATATATATATATATATATATATATATATATATGTGTGTGTGTGTGTGTGTGTGTGTGTGTGTGTGTGTGTGTGTGTGTGTGTGTGTGTGTGTGTGTGTGTGAATTCCCTTCGCGTCTAGGAACAAAACAGCCAAGTGACTATGATCTCTTACGACTCTCACCACATATCTGTGAGTGTGAATGATTATTAAAATTCAAGATACTTCCTTACTGATATCTCTTATGTCAAAACATACACTAAGAGTGTGTTTGGATAGAGTATTTTAATGAAGCAATTCATTTTTTTTGAAGAATTTAGATTTCTTTGTAATAAAATGCTTTGTTTGGATAGAGAAATTAAAAAGCATTTCAAATGCTAGCATTTTTTTGAAGGATTTCAATTAGCTAAATTAGTAGAAATTCAAATACCCTCAAAATAGGTGAAATTTGAAATTCTTCTCACTCAACCTCACAATCTAGATGACCCGGACGGGCCCGACGACTCCGATGTACCTGACGACCCGGACGAGCCCGAACGTGCCCGACGACCCGGACAGGCCCGACAACCCGAACGTGCCCGACGACCCGGACATGCCCGATGACCGAAACGGGCCCGACGAATCAGACGGGCCCGACGACCCAAACAGACCCGATGAACCAGACAGGTCTGACGACCCAAACGGGCCCGACGATCCAGACGGGCCCGATGACCCGTACAAGCCTGACCTAGACGGGCTAGACAACCCGGACGAGCCCAACGACCTGGACGGACCCGACTACCCAAATGAGCTTGACGACCCAAACTAGCCCTTCCAAATCATTGGGCCCGACAACTTGGACGTGCCCGACGACCCAAAAGTGCGGGACAACGTAGAGAGGCCCGACGACGTGGACGACCCAGACGACCCGATGACCCGGACGAGCCCGACGACCCGGATGGGCCTGACGACCCGGATGGGCCCGACGACTTGTACAGGCTAGACTATCCGGACGTTCCCGACGACCCGGACAGACCTAACGGTTTGAATGGGCCCGTACGAGTTGTCGGGCTCGTCTAGGTCGTTGGGCCTGTCCGGTTCGTCGGACGTGTCCAAGTCGTTGGGCCCATCTGAGTTGTCGGGCCCATCCTAGTCGTCGGACCCGTCCAGGTCTTCAGGCCCGTCCGGGTCGTCGAACCTGTCTGGGTATTCGGCCCCGTTCGGATTGTCGGGCTCGTCCAGCTCGTCGGGCCCGTTCTGGTCGTCGGACCCGTCTGGAGCATTAGGCCAATGACCTAGACGGGTTGGACTGAGCCATATTAACGAACTTGACGGCACAATCGTGCAGTATGGGCCGTTAGGCCTCTAGATCATCGGGCCACCCAGCCTGTCTGGGCTTCCCAGTCGATCCAGCTCGGGTGGGTCGTCGGGTCTAACCAATCCGATTGCGTAGTTGGGTCTGCCCGACCCATCTGGGTTGTCGAGCATGTTTCCAAATTTATCATGAACTCAAAACATAATTAAGCGTAAAATAAATATTGTTAAAATTAAATTTTATCTCACAATAAATTCAATTTTTTTTTCAAACAAGAAATTGAAATGTCAGGTATTTTAATTTCCTTATCCAAACAAGTTATTTTAAAAATGAATAGAATTTAATTACAAGCAATTCAAATACAAAACATTTCAATTTCTAAGCATTGTTGAAATACTCCATCCAAACACAAGGTAAGGTAATTACAACAGAATTTCTCCTTAAAATTTCTCAAACACCGCCATCATACATGTCTACAACCATGTTATCACCTCAATTAATAATAAACAACATTATAAATATAAATATCTATGATAGATTTATATCAAACAACCAAAGAAGATTTGCACTTTGTTTATCATTTTCTTACATCAGCAAAGGTTTATAACTCGTTTTTAATTCTCAAGTTATTTGCGATAAAAGTAATGAAGGAAATAAAACTATTTATAGCTCTTAATTAACAAATTTAATAAAAATTATGGTAAAAAGTAAATAAAATATTTGTGTAAAATTAAAATTCATTATTATTACTATTATCTATACCGATAAACAAAGAATTTATATATATATATATATATATATATATATTTTTTTTTTTTTAATATATTTTTTAATTCATATATAAATATGTATATATGTATGTATTTGTTTTTATCCACACCTATTAAAATGACCATTTAAATTGTTTTTTTCTTCTTTTAACATTCCAACTTTTCTTCTCTCGTATACAGTTTTCTCTTTCTCTGAGAGATGATTTGAAATTCTTTAGATTTCATATTTAAATAACTAATATATAGAAGAAGAAAAAATTACAACAATTAAATTTAACTCAATAAAATAAAATAACATAATAAAAGTGCGGAAACACAAAGCGTGTTAGTGTTTTTTTTCTTCTAATCATTAATAAAAAGATAAAATATTTTTGTAAGAAATAAAATAAAGTAGTTCCATTTCATTTTAAAATATAAATATATTTTCTGACATTAATATATTACACATATTTAAATTTTGAAATTAAAAAAAAAAAAGACCATGACCCACCCCTGAACCTACCTCTGTCTCCGCTCACGTCTCTTTAACATCTCACACCATTACAATAACTCAATCAATCATCCACAATTAGAAAATCGAATGTTGAAGTTGTATTAACTATTTTATTACAAAATCATAAACATTAGTTTCTCTTAAATTATATTACATAGTATTTTTATTGCAAGAGTCTTGTATCACTTAAAAATCAAAATTTAAAAATATTTAAATATTTTTTTTCTTTTATTTTTTAAAATATCTTTTAAAAACAAAATTGTAACAAAAATTAAAATTTTAAAATGAACAATATTAAAATATAATAATTGACCCTAACAATGTCTCGAATCTCAGAGCATATAGTTTTAACTTTTGTTTTTCTAACTTTTTCCTTTTCAAATTTTATAACATAATATATTTATATTAACACTTAATTAACAACTTATTTATATATATTATTAAAAGTCACCATAATTGGAGTATGAATTATTGATATAAAAAAATCATAATATGAGCTTTGATATTAAATATTTGAAGACTCAATTTTTATAAATTATTTTTTATATATATTATCAAATTTTCTCATGTTTATAAAGTAAGAGTTTCGATTTATGTTTCATATCAAATACTCGATGCCACCAAACACTATCTCGAAATATTGTGCCTAATATGAGCTCCACTTGTCCAAAGCATGTTACTACTACTGGAAACTTCTCTTGAGAACATTTTGAATAAAGGAATAGAATTCACAGAAGCTGTTCTCAGGAAAACGATTATAAGCACAAAACGACACTGCAAACGTCATTTTCTACAGGTTGTGTGTTTTTGTCCAACTTTCACAGTACCATTCACTATGATTCATCCTAATAACCTATTTTTATCACTTCCCTCCAAACTATATGCTATTTATTGGTTTGGGTTCTATATTCTATCATTATTCTTCACACCCCACTTCAATTTCATTCCACCTTTATCAACTCTCACTATTTGTTTCAAAAATATATAAATTTTATGTTATATATATGTTTGACTCATTTGCTAGAAAAAGTGGCAAAGCATAATGGAAAATGAAGCATAAACAAAAAACATAGTTAGCGATTTAAAAATTAGGGTTAAATATGTTTTTGGTCTCTTAGCTTTCGGTGAATTTTGCAATTAGTCTATTTCGAAATTTTGAACCAATTTAGTTTTTTATCTTTCGAAATATGTGGATTTAATCCTTTTAATCAAATTTTGTTAAGTTTATTTGACATTTCAACCGCGTTTCACAATAGTATTTGACTTAACACTAAAGAAAAAATGTATCAAACAATATAAACAACTCAAATACAATCCTGAAATGCATACGAAACATCGAATAAACCTAACAAAATTTGATTAAAAAGATTAAATCCACGTATTTCGAAAGTTAAAGGACTAAATTAGTCCAAAGTTTCGAAATAAACTAATTTCAAAATTCATTAAAAGTTAAGTGACAAAAACATTTAACCCTATGAATTTCACCAATGAACTTTTTGACTCTAAAATAACTGAAATGCATACTAAACATCAAATAAACCTAATAAAATTTGATTAAAAAGATTAAATCCACGTATTTCGAAAATTAAAGGATTAAATTAGTCCAAAGTTTTAAAATAAACTAATTTAAAAATTTATTAAAAGTTAAGGGATAAAAACATTAAACTGTATGAATTTCACCGATGAACTTTTTGACTCCAAAATAACAGTGTATTTTTGGTATTTTGTTTGATCAGACAAAACCCCAGAAAGTGAGAATGGTGGAATGAACAGTGTGTATATATATGAGTATGCGTGCAAATGTAAGAAACACTAAACACGCTCAACCAAGCAAATGTTGGACGTAGCTAGGTTACTATATAAAATAATATATATCTATCGTTTATTGAAGCAAGAGAATAAGAGAAAAGTTAAAAAAAAAAGAGAGAGAATGTTCTCTCTCTTTCTCGCTCTATGTCTGTATCTATATCTATCTATCTCCTCCATCTTTCACGTACATGTATGTCTGCATGATCATTGGATTTATAAGTGTTTCATTTCAACAACCTTTTTCATAGATATTTAAGAAAATATAAGGTAAACTGAACTTAGGTTATGTTTTGTTTTACTTGTATGTAGATTAGAAAAAGTTTACTTAAAAGATTGAAAAGCTGTGAATAGAAAAAAAGTAAGATTAGAAAGAGGAGGCACTAATAATGAAAGTGCTAAGATCTCTGACAGAGACCGATGATTATCTATTAAACTGATATAAATGTTTCTTAGCATTGTTAAAGACAACATACGTGTACGTAGGTGGTGGTGCAAACATCTCTATCTCTTGGGGAGACAACCAGCAATTGTCTTATCAATGACTATCTTTTGGCTTTCCCACAAGCTTTTTTAACTTCTCTTATTGGTTTGCAGAGGGTAATTTCTTCACTGTTTTGTACTTCCACACATTCCTTTGCTTCCATTTTTTTAGTTATTTTACCTTAAATTTACCCATATGGTTTTTTTTCCCTCTCACCCTCAAAAACACTTTTACTTCATCCACTCTGACAGATGCAGACATGATTCAAACATAAGTGTTTGATTAACATTTTTGTTTCTATTATTGAATAGCTCTAGTTCATTCACAAATTAATCTAACACTCAAGTTTCTTATAAAGTAATTGTTTTGATCTCAAGATCGACTATGAAATCGTTATTAATCAGCATAGTTTTGTTCTTAATAAACCGTTTTTAAATGATATAAGAGTATTTAACATGATAATAGTAGCAGTGATAATTAAGAAAGGAAGGTGTTAGTACTTTTTTATTAATTAAGAGAAGAATGAGACGATCGACCAGGACAAAAACTAGAACAAGTTGATTTGAATTGAATCCCTTTCTCTCTCTTCACATGCTGCAATATATTTATAAATATATAACTCTATAGCTACTGGCCAAAGATCAGAAAAACCATCTGTGCCTTCACTATGACAGATCCTCACTCCAATTTATACGCTGGAACCTTCAACTTCATGCCCCTTTATTCTCACCGCTCTTCTTTCACTTCTCAACCAAACCATTTCTCTTCCTATCCTCCTCTTTCATACTCAAACATAACTAACACCTTCTCCAATATTCTTCAATCAGAAACCTCTTCCTCATCTTGTGCAGCTCCTCCTTCTCCTCCTCTCAGAGAGGCCCTTCCTCTCATAAGTCTCATAAAGCAGAAGGAGAATGAACCCTCCAACGCTGCTGGAAACGAATTAGCTGAAGAGGAAGGGCACAAGAAAAGAGACATGGATGAGACCCTTTTGACTGAAGATGCTGATGATGAAACTGTGGAAGTAGCACTGCACATAGGGCTTCCTAGCGTGGATTCTTCTGATCTTCTGGGATCGGAGAAGATCTCTTCAGCCTGTGCACAAATGGGTGGGAAAAGGGAAGTGAGTGTGGTTTCTGGACACCCTTTGGATAGATTAAACAAGGTTCAGTATTGGATTCCCACCCCTTCTCAGATTCTCATAGGTCCTACTCAGTTCTTATGTTCTGTGTGCTCCAAGAGTTTCAACAGATACAATAATCTTCAGGTATGCAATATGCTAATATTGTTTTCCTTCTACACTTTATATGTACATAATTATTAGTTGCAGTGTTTTATCTCTTTTATGTAAAGTCTCTAAGTTTCGATCTTTTTCTTTATTCACAATGATATCTGTTATTGATTCCTGCTGTGTTTCTTCTTTTTGGTTTGTTATCCACCCTTTCTGCATGCTGTTCTGATCTTTCTCGATCTTATCTATATCTATCTATCCATATCTATATATGTATATGAACGTGAATTAGACAGTAGCATGATTAATTTTGTTGTCTCAAAACATTAAGCATTTTTGAAATATATGTTCCTGGTACTTCTGTGTCGCCTAAAATTTACGATATTATGGTGAGGAGGATCGAGAATAAGTCAAAAGTGAAACAAATCATGTAGTTTCTAATATATCATCGTTTTCTGGATTTAGATATTCTTTTGCAACAGTTGATCTCACCCAAGTTGTTTGAAACACAGTAAAAATTTCAAAGCCATGTCTGTGACAAGATTCATATATACATGGAATCACATTGGATCTCACTACCCTTCGATGTAATAATCAATGCAGAATTGAGAAAAACCATGTTAATACCTGTGGTTGTAGCTTGAAAGTGCTATAAGCCATGTATTATGTATACGATGTAATTGGTGCACTGTGCATGGAAACTTGAAATGTGATTATTTAACCTCACTCACTATTTGCCTTGTTTTCGCTGTTGATTTACTATAGCATTGTACCTTGTGATTAGGGAAATTACATAAGTTAAATGTACAAAACTTTCTGAACGAACATTTCTTGTATAAATAACAACAACACACGAGTTTAGATTCTCTACTGAATTTTAGTTGTATGGTTTTGCAGATGCATATGTGGGGACATGGATCTCAATACAGAAAGGGGCCTGATTCTCTGAAAGGAACACAACCATCAGCAATGCTAAGGCTGCCATGTTTTTGTTGTGCACCAGGTTGCAAGCACAACATTGAGCACCCAAGAGCAAGGCCTCTGAAGGATTTCAGAACCCTTCAAACACATTACAAGAGAAAACATGGTATCAAACCCTACATGTGCAGAAAATGTGACAAAACATTTGCAGTGAAGGGTGATTGGCGGACACATGAGAAGAACTGTGGCAAAATATGGTACTGTTTATGTGGCTCTGATTTCAAACACAAAAGATCTCTAAAAGATCACATAAAGGCCTTTGGCTATGGCCATGGAGCTGTTGACATTGATTGCATGCAGGAAGATGAAGCTGCCTCCGAAATTGAACATGATGGAGATAGCTCAATGTGAAATTAATGAGATGGATCAACAAAATTTAAGTCCCTTTTCGTGTACTTAATTTCTCATACAAAGCTTAATTGCAATACAATGTAAAATGTGTATCTTTTCTTTTTAACGGTTGCCATCTCAGACAGTATTTTCAGAAAGAGATATACCAGTAAAGTAAAAAAAAAATCTAGAAAAAGCTTCAAATATATTTAATACTTTTAAATTAATTATGATTACTTATTTATTCAATACTTGTTGACTGCATTTAAACTGTTACTAGAAATAAGCAAGAATACCAAGAAGGGTGATGATGGTTTTATTGTAAATGGCATCATTGCTTATTAAAAAATGGAGAACTGTTTCATGTCTGTATTGTCATCGATGTTTGATATCACTTGCAGATAAAAGAGAATGTTTGATATCACTCGAAGTATTGTTTTTTTTTTTTTCCCTTCAATATTATTAGTTTAATTTTCTGTTTATTAAATTAAAATTATATTATTGATATTTTAGCTTGACTGGTAAAACAAATAGAAGACTATTGAATGAAAGAGAGAAGAATGAATATTCTCATTTAAGCAATCGAAACGAAGGAATTAAATGGTTCCAATTTAAGTTCTGGTGTTCTTGAAGAGATGAGAAGGAGAAATGTATTCTCATGAAATTCTACATACTTAAAAATGATAAAATTTCTAGCTTCTAGTTCATCGAAATGTGTAGTATTTGAGTAACTTACAAATCAGTGCGGGAGTCAGCGAATACCAAAATATTAATGCTCGAGAGTATTTGCGAATAAAATTTGCGACAGATAGTTAGTATTATGTATCTATTATCTGTCGATATTCATAAATAAAATATGCAGCAGACAGTTAGTATCTATTACTTGCGGTTAGCGGATATTTGAATATTTGTTTATAAATGGCTCAAATGATTTGGGTGTGATTATCATATTATCCATACTTTTAGTTTTCTATTACTTGCAAAAAATTAAAATTAAACTTTTATTTATATTTTATTAAGTTAAATTTAACTAAAATTAAAATTTAATTTATATTTTAGTAGGTTAAATTTAACTAAAATTAAAATTTAATTTATATTTTATATTTTATTGTAGTTTTATTTAAAAAAATTATAAAATACACTTTTTCAAATTTACGCGAGTATTCGAGTATCAACCGGTAACGAGTTAATTTTTTTTGTTGAGGGTTGATAATGGATATTATCCATGTCCGACTTGACTTATTGTCATCCCTAAATAAAGTTCCCACTCCGGTGTCAAAACAATCATTTTTTTAGAAAAGTTAAATTATGCCAGGACCAATGTTATTGGTAATTAAGGAGAGGGTATACTTGTATGATATATTTGTTCATACGTGTGGATGTTTAAGTATATTATTGTCTTCCAAAATAATTGGGGGTCATTGTAACAAAAATGATGGCATTGTAATTATTGTAAATTTACTTTTATGAAATTAGAGAAGAGGTGTAACATTATTAAAATCCTTTAAAATCTCAATTCATATACTATCAAGATTTCTCTTTTATCTTCCACTAACACACTTTGTCATAGATGCACATTATTTTCCTTATTTTCATTTACATTTTGTCGTTTTTAAATATCTGATGGAGTGTTTCGTTTGTAAGATTACACATTCAAGAAAAATGTTTGTTGTTGTTAGCCATTATACCAAAAAACTTAAATTTGGTGATAAAATTTAACATCTACAAATGATTTAAGAAGTGAACTTCAAACTTAACTCAACTTTAGAAAAACAGTTTGTCTCTCTTAGGTCTTTAGAGGACGAGGTTTATTGGGGAGATTGGGGAGATACAACATCAATAAGACTTGAGTCCAACCACATTAAGCATTGACACCACTCTTAACCCAAAACAGGCAATGAAGTTTATAGGTCTTTATCCTTATATAGTTCTCTACTTTCTCATTTCTAACAAATATGAGACTTAGATTCACACTTGGATTCCTAACAGTCTCTAGTCAATGTAAGACTTTCAACACACTTTTCCCATATCGTGGTATATATATTGTTAAAGTATATATGTCTAATATAAGCCAACCAAGAGGAGGGTTGATTTGGTTCTGTAAGATTTTCACTAGTTTGAAAGAATCTTGAATTTAGTTTCAATCTTTATAGACCCATTACTCAGTTTTCCAGCTCTGCATTAATGGATTAGTTCAATCAATTAGGAATAGCGTAGAAAATGTAAGACACAAGAAAACACAAAGATTTTTATACCGATTTGATTCAAGATGAATTTATATCCAATCTTCTCCTAAGCAACTCAAGCTTAGGAGGATTCCACTAAATCAGTAGAGTTACAAAAATTACAAGATCACCTATATAATTCAAGATCCTAAAGACCTAAGAATTTGATCTACAAATCAAGAATTTCTCCTATATACAATGTCTCCACGCAATTGCAACTAGACATTCCCTCACAATTAACAATGAACAGAAATGTAATTCAAAAAGAACAAGGAACCAATACAGCTAATTGTTATTGGTATTTTCAAAATATGTCATTAATGTTGAAAAAAGTTAATTTTAAAATTCAAAGTTTTACAAATATTTAGATTTTAATTTTAAGATTGTCACGTAATCATCATAGAAAAAATATTTTATAAATCTTAGATGCTAAATTTAAGATTTTTTTATAGACATGATTTAGTGTTTCAAGATTTTACCTTAGATTTGGTAATGTCAACCATTCGAAGTTGTGAACTAAATCGATGGGCTCATACACACGATTTTATCGGGAATTTCTTACAAAATCTATATCTTAAATTTTTAAAACTTTTATGCGTAATGTTGTAAAAATCCTCTCATTTCTTCTCCTTCACGCACGCATCTTGTTTTTTTTTTTTCTCAGTTTTTTTTTCCTCTCATCTAATATCATTCTTAAATTCTCTCTATTTTTCCCATTCCACTGTGCATTGGTTACCATTCTTACTTAATTAGGTTTCAAATTAGATCAAGTGTTTTTTATTTTTAAAAATCCTTCGTTTTTCTTTCCTTGTTCATGATTCAGATCTATGTTAGTTTGGTCAACTTCAACTTGTTTAATCATGTACTCAATTTTGATTGTTATATAGTTTAATCTCTAGAATTTTGGACTTCTTTTAGCTGTTGGGGTGATTTTGTATAGTTCAAATGATTTTCTAGATAAGAGAAACTATCGTCTTTACATTTTGTAAGCAAGTTAGAGATGAATGTTAAGTTAACCCTAATAAATAAGAACTCTATTAAAAGTAGTTTGAATATATAGGATGATTTATGTGTTGTTTGTGTTAGAATTATGGTGCTTGATTTAGTCCCACATCGCTTAGAATAGTGAGATGTGGTTCTCTATTTTACTATATAAGAGACTCTATGTAAAGCTTTTAGATACACCAAAAATACAAATACTTCCTAG
>Ga0214544_1005028_pt1 | contig 25995 bp, 28 predicted proteins | sample CNSS3metaG_FD_160074 | JGI IMG/M metagenome (GOLD analysis project Ga0214544, IMG submission 160074) | Root nodule microbial communities from cowpea collected in UCLA plant growth center, Los Angeles, California, USA - CNSS3 | ecosystem: Host-associated > Plants > Roots > Nodule | place: USA... | reverse complement strand
AAAACATGAAATGGTGACTGATTTAGTCAGTAACCCATATCAGTCACTATTTTTCGTCATTGGTGGTAGTAGTTGATTTATTGTTTGAATCAATGACTAAATTAGTGACCGATTCAATGATCGAATCGGTATTTGATTTAGTGACCAATTTAATTACTAATTTATTTGTAATTTAATGACAAATTTTTTGGTCACTAATGATATTTCTATTTAATTTTAACCACTTCAAACATAATTTAATAATTAGTTCTCTAAGGTATTTTTCATCTTATCATACCTTAATTATACATTTGATTTCCTTTGTACAATTTCTTTCAATAGTCTCTCAAATTATTTCTAAAACACACATTTGTTAGTTTTTTAATATTTTTATTTATTGTTTATTTTCATAATGTAGAATAATGTTTTGATATATTTTATCTAATTATTTGTTATTTTATAACTCATTATTAATTATACTGTAATTTTTTCACTTTAATTGTATAAATAACTTTTGAAGTTCGAAAGATACAAAATCTATGTCAAAATTTTATTATTATGTTTATTATTTGTTCTTTGTGTCATTTTGATCAAGTGATGTATTATAACTTTTATTCGTGTATAAAAAAGAGATTCATTAGAATTTAAAAAATTGAAGTAAACACACATTTAAAATATATTTTAATTTGAATATTTGTTTTCCTTTTATATTTTTTTGAAATATTTTTTAATTTTATCAACTAAGTTTCATCAATGTTGTAGTTTGCAAATTTAATAAATGTTTTGGTTCTCATGAAATTTTATTTGGTATTCTAATCTAAAATGTAGACAATTATAATTTATTTCAAAATATTTGATATAGAAGAAACAATCATCCTCCTAATATTGAATATTTGATAATATTATGTTTTTTTTACCGTAATTTTTTTTCTTTTATAAAAATTAATTATGAAGTAGTTAGAACACGGGTACGAATATGGGTACGAGATTATACCCCTTACCCGGTGGAGATGGGGATGGGACAAAAGTTTAATACCCGTTGGATTTGGGTATGAGGATGATGATTAATTTTTTCTGCGGGGATGGATATGGGATAGCGAAACCCGTCCCCGCCCCGCCCGTTGCCATCCCTAACTATGAGTAGTATGATTGAATTTTCAGTGAATCTTTCTAATCATCTCCTTCCATCACCTTATATTACTTCAAAAAAATGCGTTACCCATTTGCTGATCATTGCTTCTTATTTCTCATAAATAATACATTTATCCAAAAGTGTTTGTGTTTATGAACTTGTCGCCTCTACTAAACATTGTATTCTACTACATATCATAGGTCATGTAGATTTTCAAATGGGTTCCAAAAGTCACACATTTGTAGCATGAGGTTGAAAGTAGTATTCTGTGCAATGAGATTAAAGTAAAACGTTGAAAATAATGCGCAGAGATCACGGCTTATACCATTTCGATAAAGAAAAAAAAAAGATATTGAGTAATAAAATATATAAAAATGGTAGTTAGTATTTTTAGTAATTAAGAGAAGTGTGCATAGCAATTATAAACCGAGTTTAGTGATAAAGACGATAGGAGACTATAAGAGACGCAAAATAAATTTCTAACATTAATCTTGAAATTGTCAATTCACTCTAGTTACTCTTTTAGAAACATTCTTCTTCTTCAGGTCATTAAATGAATACTTCTCCTATTTGTTTCTTAAAGGAATATTTTTCAAAAAAAGGATCCAAACAAAGTTTCTTCATAAAAACTTAGGGAGTTTAATAATTTTGAATCTCCCATTATAGTGTGCAAGAATGGAAGAAATATTTCATCATCTACTAAAAAGTCTATAACTTTATTTATTTCGAAAGCTTTTTTTTATTGTTCCTTGTTGTTTTCATGGATTCTTAACACATAAGTATTTCACTTTTATATTCAAAACTAAAAAATTCCTGAAATTTAACACGACCTTAAACACAAAACAACAACCACAATACCAAACATGTTAAAGTTGTCATTTTGTGTGTGTTATCTTTTGTTTCTACTTTCATGTTTAGTTTAGCAAAGCCAAAGTTTCATACTTTTCACATAAAAATTGTTTGACAACTCACTATAGAAGTAAAATGGTTATAGAAAAAAATAAACTTTTGTATTTATAAAGAAAAAAGAGAGTGAAAGATAGTGAAAAGTAGTATCAAAGTGTAAAAACTTTTTTATGGTCAAAATGTTACTTTCTCCATATTTAAGTTCTACCATCACATGAATAATATTTAAGAGTTTTGTTATGTTTTCTTTCATCCAACGAAACTAAAACTTTAGTTGGAGGAAAAAAAAAATTTGACACAAAATAATCATTTGACTATCTACTACAATAGTAAAACAGTCATAAAAGATAAACTTTTGTATTTGTAAAAAAAAAAAAAAGAATAACATATAGTGTCAAATGAGTGTAAAAGGTTCTTCGATGTCAAAATATCATTGTTCCAACAATATATTTTACAATATAAGGTATCATCTTCTAAGTGATTTTGAAATATTGAGAATGAGAAAATGAAAAAGCGAAAACCACTTAAAAGATGATACTTAAAATTATAAGAGAAAGTTGTCAAAGTATAATAGTCAAAAAATCATTTTTCATTTCAATAATGCTTTTTTATTTAACAACATAACATTAACATTATTATAAAGGAATGATAAGAAAAGAATGGAGAAAAAAGAAAGTGTAATTTGGTGGAACATAGAGTGAAAAAGGAGAAGGAAGACTCCTTCATGCCTTGAGTTCTTAAGGTTGAGTGAGAAAGAAGAGAGGGCCAAGATGGTGTAGGAATGAGGTCCTCTCCTTGGCCAAATTAGGTTTAGTCTTCTTAGTTCAGGTTTTAACTCGCTTAATTATTTATTTTAAACTATTAGATGAAAAATCATAAAAATCAAAATTCTTTGTATTTGAAATAATTACTTGTCGTTCATGAGTTGAGTGACCATTAATGAAAAGAATTTTGTAAACTAAGTTTTCTTCACACTTTTTTATCAACATTAAACAATGTATTAAATGCAAATAGCACTTCGAATGCTTCAATATTTTGATATGTTAAAAAATATACAAAAACTACAAAGAAATAGACGACTAAGATAGATATTATAATTATTTATGATTATTAAGAACATAACTTATAAAATTAAAAGAAGAAAGATGATGTTTGTTCCTAAGGAAAGTAATAAGAAGGATAAGATGGAGAGAGAGAGAGAGAAGTAAAAGGGTTCAACGGTGATTTGAATTCAATATTCTCATTTTCATGTTTCTCTGGGCGGTGTATTTGGAATACTCCAATCGGTTGTTTCTGATGGCGTAGCAGGCGAAGACGTAGATGATGGTCAGAAGAAGAACCACGCACGCATTCACTATGCTCATATCTCTCCACTGCTTCCTTACGCCGGCCAGCACTCCCCCTTTGCATGAATCGCAATCGAAACACATTTTCTCTTCCCTGTTGCTCCACGACCTGCAATCAGACTCCTCCGCCGCCGCGCCCGCTTTCGGCGCCTCCCACAACGTCCCGTTCAGTTTGAATCTACATTGCTCCGGCGGCTTGCAGCACCCAAACTGTTTGTAGAAAGGTCAGCGCTATGTTATATAGCCGTTGTTTCATTTCGATTTAATTTCAATTCTAAACTCATTTAAAATGATGAACAATAACTACTGAGTAATAAAAATGGAGAATCAAACAACTAAACCTGCGTGGTAGTTGAGTGTTTGAATACGAGGGAGACATTGTGAGCGTCCACGGCGAGGCCGTGGCAGATACGCGCCTGCGCGAAGCACCTCTTGGTGTCGTCCCAGTTGTGGTCGTCAGAGACGTAATGGCGCAGCCAGGGAGAGAAGTCCCGTACGGTGAAGCCCACGCGGGAGGCGTGGTGCGGCGCGTTGCCTTTGGTGACGACGACGAGCGCGACGAGAGTGAAGGAGGCGAAGGCGAGGATGACGAAGAAGGTGGCGATGAGGTAGAGGTAGAGGGCGGCGTTGACGCGGCACAACGCGCCGACGAGGCCGAGCGCGGAGACGACGGAGACGAAGAGGCCGCTGAATAAGAGCGGGTATTTGAGTACGTTCTGGCAGTCGCCGTGGACGCGGATGTAGGCGGACACACCCATGGCGGCAAGGCCCAGAAACAACGGCAGCGTGTGGAGGATTCCGACGAAGGTGTTGTTTATGCGAAACATTTTCCGACGACGATGTGTGTGGAAAAGTACGTGAGAAAATTGTGAGTAGAGAAAGAAGCGTAACTGTTTTATTAGGAGAAACGAAGAGGGAGTTAAGGGTGGTAACGGTGTTATGGTTTGTGAGGGAGTTGGCATGCACGCGACACACGATTGAGGAAATTGGTGTCTGAACTTAGAAACCGTGTTTATCCAAGTTTTTAAATTTTGGTTTACGGTTACTTTTGGATCAGTGTATCATTATGAATGAATTAGAAACTAATAATTTTTTGGTTAAAATAATTTGTCCATGTTTTTAGGTCTTAAAATTTTTTTTAGTCTCAATTAGGTTTACATTTTTAAAAATATGGACCTAATTGAGATTAAAAAAAATCTTAAGACCTATTTAAGATTTTTCAATAAAAATATGGACGAAAATAGTATTTTAACCTAATTTTTTTAATGATTTCATTATAGCTATTTTAAATTAAAAATCACACTAGTTCCACAAGTGAAAACGTTGATGAACACTTGAAGATATCTATTTGTTTATTAACTAAGTATAGTGACTACATACTTAGTTTATGTTTCGTTTTATGTTGGAGTAAACTGAATTAAGTCTTACTTTTTGTTTTATTTAAGGTTTTAGGATCATCTTTCAAACTTTCAAAAGAACATTCAAAATTAGTCACATGTTTATGTATCTTTCAGTGTGAATTAATTAGCTATTAACATGTATCTTTCGGTGTGAATGGTTAGAATCAAACACTCATTATTAGACCAAAAGTTATAGCTATTGGTTAGGACGTAACTCTTTTTATTTAAGAGTGTAACAATCCAAGCGCCACGATTCAATTGTGACCCGACCCACTTGACTTTCGCCACGGGACAATTGATGTCACATGCAACAATGTGAATTAATATGCTATTTGCTTAGGAAATTTTAATAGGACAATTTTTTGTTAAGATTTTGAAATGTTTTATGCAAAATATGTTATTTAGGTAAAAAAAATTAAAAGGAATTGAAATTCTAAAATTTCATTAAAGGATTATTTAAAATTAAAGAATTTCAAATTTTACTTAATGTAAGAATTTGAAATTATTTATATTTTTAAGGTTCTAATACAAATCATCGGTTCCTTAAACTTTTCATTGGAATGATCATCATTCTCTTATATCTCGGTTAGGGGCTTATGTTCTTATCATGCTCAATTGTCCCATATTACTTAGGAGTTGAAGTAAAATGTAATTTAAATACTTCTTTCTCCTCACACCACTGAGGACAATACTTTGAACGCATGGTGATTGATCTTAAGAATAATACTTTCGACACACATTACATCCATTTGACAACACATTGTAAAACTAAAATAGTCATAAAAAAGTGACTTTCATAAAGGAAAAGAAAAAATGTCAAATCACTATAAAAAAATTTGCATGTCAAAGTATCATTATTATTTTTTATCAATACAATGATTTTTTATCATCAATGATTATGTTGTTTTTTGTCAATAGTTTTCTTATCTTTTTCGATATTAACCGAACAACTTTTAGATCACATTAATTATGATTTTTTTTACCAAGGTCAATTGAGAAATTTTTTTAGAGGACATTGATAAAAACTTGAAAAAAAAAAAACTACAACCATCAACATGTTAAAAATATATTAACGAACTTTCACCAAAATATAACATAAACCAAAACCGGCTGCAAAAGATAATAAATTTTGATATTTTAATTAAATTTTAACAATTATTTGGTATTTACATGAATTTTGTATTTGGTGATAATTGAAATACTTTATTCAAGCAAGAATAAAATTCATTAAATTTGATTTTCTTTGTCCAAATAGAATATTTAAAAAATGAAATAAATTGAAATGAGATTAATTCAAATTTAATGTATTTGAATATCTTAGAAAATTGTGAAATTTCTTATCGAGATACATGAAAAGGTCATTTAGTAGTATGAATATCTTAAAAATTATTGGCACTATTTCATTGTCTCTTGTTTCCTCTTACTTCAAGTTATTTGTAACTCGTTATTTTCAAAAGGACACTTTACTTCTTTGTATTCACACCTACATCCAACAAACTCTCAAATATAATCATAATTCAATTAGACAACAATAATTTAGCATATATTCAAATACCTATAGTGTATTTGAATAACTTGATAAACAATTAATAATTATATATGTTTAGCCCTTTTTAACTAACACCTAATGGACATTTTCCTTATATACACATAAGATATTATTCAATTATTTGTATAATTAAGTATCTTTTGCTTATTCAAGTCTTTATTTTAGGATTTCAAAAAACTGTAAATACAGGATAATGTTTTAAGAAGTACATTAACTATTTTCTACTCATTACACTCTTTCAAAAGTTTTTACTAACTTGATTGTTTAGTGAATCTTGATTCACTCTTCATTAATCAAATCTAAGTACATTTTGAATAATCATCGTTAAAGGTAACAAAATATTTAAAATCAAAAAAAGTACCAATACAAGAAAGATCTTAAATATCAAAGTGAACTAAAGATAAAGGAAATAAAACTCGTTCATTGAAACTATTAAAAGGGGAGTAACATATATACTTTTGTAATTAACATGACTCAAATCTATATAGACAAATGTTTTAAGCTTGACACCATATTCTAAAATTTTGTTAACCCACAATGTTTTAATGGAGTATGAATCATCATTAGAGAGACCACTGATGGACATATTACTGGTGATGGATGATGTTAATCATCTAACCCAATATCAAGGTAATATTATTTTTAATAATGTAAGAATAATATAATGAGATTGGGTCAATCAAACAACAAACAATCAATTAAAAGGCTATTACGACATGAGAGGAGTGAAATTAATACTAATGTTGCAAACTTATGTTTATGAACCATTGAACACTTATGAAAGACAAAATAGAGAAAAGAATGATTACCATATATATGATTAGTTGCATTAGAGTCAATAATATAAGGATTAGGAGAAGAATATTGTGAGAAACCTAAATGAATTACTTGTGTCATCACTAAAGCAATGTTACTAGTAGGATCAAACTTGTTGCAACCCATTTAATAAATTCTTCAAATGTTGTTGAAGATGTATTTGACATTTTTTAAACTATAGGAAAAAGGGAAAATAAAAATCTAAGGAGAGGTGGAATAATGAGAATGAACTTGGAAGAAAGTTCAAAAAAAAAAACTTCTAAAACACTAGGTTTATCGATCCTACACAATTTTAAGAAAAACAATATTTATCATATTAACAGAGTGAGATTTAAGTATTACTCAATCACAAAATCGGTAAGGGTGCTTACTAATATATTATAATTCGATCTTATCTTTAATTGACGTCTACTCTTTAATTGATGTGTACAATCACTAGAAGATCAACAATTATTGATCTTGACCAGTCTCTCATACCCATCAGTCCTTACTATCTACATCCCAAATAAAATCTAGGTTTGGTTCTTGTTCCTAACATCTTGAATGACACTAACTATGCCTCTTGGAGCAGGAACATGTAGTGTGCCCTACTATCAAAGAATAAATTGAAATTCATCAATGACAGCATCACAACTCATGTTTCCAGTGACCCTACCTATGAAGATTGGGAAGGATGCAATGTGATGATCATCTCCGAGATGATCAGAACCCTTTCCCCATGACATTGCTGAAAATGTGATCTACATCGAATCTCCCAAGGATCTATGGGATGAATTGAAAGAAAGATTCTCCTTAGTGGACTATTTCCAGATTTCAGATCTTCTACAAGAAATTCATTCCATCAAACAAGAAGTAAGAAGTATAGCACAATTCTTCACATAACTAAAGAAGTTATGGGAAGAATTGGACTTCTTGAGATCCATACCTATTTGTACTTATGGTAAACCCTGTGAGTGTGATCTTTCTAAACTTTTCTTGAGATTGCTATCTGTTTCTTAAAAGGTTTGACTGATAGCTATAATAATGTTAGAATTCAGATTTTATTGATGGAACCATTACCTAGCATAAATAGAGTTTTTTTTCTCTAATCATACAACAAGAAAGGAAGAATGGTGGTTATGGGAATCTGGGTAATGAAAACAAGGTGTTGCTGAACACCACTGACGAAGGTTATAAAGCCTAAGGACAAGGTTCTTGGAGGAATCAAGGAAGAGGTTCAAGTTTTCGTGCACAAGGAAAGCAATGCACCTACTGTCACAAGATGAATCACACAACATAAGAATGCTATTCCAAACATGGATATCCTCCATGGTACAAACAGAGAGGAAAACATGACAAAAATGGAAACACACAACAGATATGTAATCTCAACATCAATGTTGAGACACAAGAACCTGTCAGTCAATCCCTGAAGGAAGGTACTACAGGGACCTCCTTGAGCACTAAACATATTCAAAGATTACTACAACTTCTTGATGATAAAATTGATTCCAAACATGATGTCAGTCATTCAAAACACCAATAACAATGTCTCAACTCATAAAAATCAACAAGGTAATCTTTGGATCCTTGATACAAGGGCCACAGATCATGTAACATATGATCTTAATCATTTCTCTACTTTATATAGAATCAAACCTGTTACAGTAAGATTTCCTAATAATTCCATTTTCACAACTGAATTTGTTGGAACCAAACCATTTTCTAATTCTTTTATCATCTTTAATGTTCTTTACATTCCAGAATTTTCATTCAACTTAATTTTTGTGCAATCTCTTGTTTAGGACTTGGATTGCAAGCTAATTTTCTCCTCAATGAGAATGATTTTACCCTACATGACCATGTTTCTATTGGTTATGTCTTAAGCTGTTCTAGAAAGGAGGTTAATGTTTGACATTATAGGCATGGGCACCCTTGTGATAATGTCCTTAAGCAAATATGTAAAATTTTTCCCTATGATAATGTCCTTAAGCAAATCTATGATAATTTTATTGTCTTTTGTATTTGTTCTCACCTTTGCGCGCGAAGAGTGTATTTGTAATTGACATGACTGTAATACACATAATATGGGACTGACATGATAGTATTTTTCATTGGGAATAATTAACTTTACAACTCTTACATACAATCATATCATCCAGGCTATTGAAAAACAAAACATAGGAATAAATTTTGTACAAAACTTATTTTGTACCATTAAAATTTGTACAATTATATGTACAATGATATAGAAAATTCTGCCGTTTATTCAATTAATCTCCTTAACACGGGTAACTCCATTCTATATTAGTAATTGACATTAAAATATGCATTCAAACTGTACTATCAGGAACTAATTACTTATACCTCGATATCTTTCAAGATAATAGTGATTATTTTAAATAAAAAAAAATCAAACTTCTTAATGTATGACTACATTTATGTGTATATTTACATGATTATGTTATCATTTTCTAATCATGTACACGTAAATGTGCTCAAAAATATCATAATCAATAACTATTAGTCAACAATACCATAATAACTATTAGTCAAGTTTAACAACATTAATATATTCACTAAAATCCTTATTGTCTTTAGACTTCAACCCATTCCTACTACCAAAATTTGTTTACCTATAAGGGGAATGACAGAGAAACCCAATAGTAATTTGTCCAATACATCTTATAATGCATATCACTCCATTTTATAACATTTATTTTGTCGAAATTTTGTCGTATATAATCAATAGGCTTAATTACTCGGATCATACCCAGTTTGGTTCGAAAATTTCAAAATGGTACCCACTTTGAACTTTGTCTCAATTTAGTACCCAATTTCGATTATTGCATCAATGTAGTACCCCCCGTTAAATTATCACAAACGCCGTTAAGAGTCAGGTGATGTGGCATAGTATAACTGATACGTGTCACAGTTTGTAATTGTACAGTGGCATTTCAGTTGTTAACGTGCACAGTGGATTTATTTAAATAAGTTGTGTGATTAAATGTTTGCCCTAATATTGGTTTGGCCCCAATCTGCATTTTCATCTTCTTTTTCATCGTAGAGCATTCAATTTGTGGAAGAAAATGTCTCGCGCACAAAGTCAGGGTTGTTCTTCTGGTTCATATGGGTCACAAAACCACAGCGTCTCTCGTCGTCCTGGGTGATGTGGGTCATCAAATGGATCTCCAGCTTGTTATTGTGGGGAGATTGCAGTGTTGATGGTGGCAAAAACAATGAAGAATGGTGGAAAACAATTCTGGGGTTACCCTAACTATAAGGTTTGAGCTATGATTTTCCTTAGTTTTGTTCTTAGAGTAGAGGTGGATGTTAAGGACATTTGTTGACATCTGTTGATTGGTATTTTTGAACAGCGAAGTGCAAATGAGGGTTTCAAAGGATGCAATTACTTCAAATGGTGCAATGAAGAAAATGTGGATGAAAGGGATGCAACTATTGAAAGAAAGAACAAAAAGATTACTGATCTGGAGAAAGCCCTAATAGATTCTGAGAAATGGGTTAACTTTTTAATTGGGATGATATTATTTTTCGGGTTGATTAACATCATCCTTGTATTTCTGCTGTTTAAAATTCGTTGAAGTGATTAAGTGTTAAGAGGAATGATTGTAATTTGTGGGTTGTTTTTTGTAGAATGATTGTAATTTAGTGGAAGTTTAAATGAATGAGAAATTTAAGTTGTTATCTTCATTCTTCTGTCTATTATTTATTTGAACTTAAGAAAGGGTATTTGTCAATTAAACTTCAATAAACACAACATATAAATACTCATTCTAGTAGTAGACAAATTGATAAATACACATTCTAGTAGAAAATAAACAAGTTCCAGTGTCTGATAATTTGGTAAATACACATTCTAGTTCAAACAAAAAAAAAAACCATATGAAAGTGCACCTCAAAATACATCATATAAATACATCATCCCAAAGACCAAATACTAAATGTACAAGGTTCAAAATATCGAAGACAAAGAACTTTATGGTTTCCAAGCTACTCCTCTCCTGAATGAAAATTTTTTCCTCCCTAATGTTTTTGCAGGTGGTCTGCGTGGAGGTGTCTGCTGAACATGATGATTTGTTGGCTGTGGATTTGTCTCATTTGCTGGCTGTGTTGCCTCTGTTACCGTTGTTGTCTGAGTTGGTGCCTCTACTGGTGGCTGTGTTGGTGCCTCTGCTGCAAAGTCATTATGTGGTTGTGTTTGTTCCTGAGTTCCAGACTCATTTGGTGCATTTGTTCCAGGTTCAGGTGCTTGGGGGCAACTATTTCTTTTATGGCCAAGCTATTTGCATATAGCACACCTCTTTCGTGTCCCACCTGGTCTGACTCGCGTGTCATCTTTTCTTAATTCACAAGAGTCAAGTTTGCGTTTCTTTATTGGTCTCCTTGGTAAGATTCTCTTTGCTGGTGGCATGACTTCAATGTTTGTATTCATTTCCCACACATTTGGACCGTTGACTAGGTATATGATTGGAGTGTACGTTTCTTCATATGTTGATCTTTTAAACCAGTGCGGGATAACTTGGTCCACATTCAGATTAAAAAATCTCATGGCAGAAATGGAGTGGCAGCATGGTAGTCCATTAATTGTCCACTTCCTGCAGGTACAGTCATGTTGATCAAGGTTCACCACAAATTTGTCACCCAGCATGGACATGTGCCTGACCTCAAACAATTTTTCTCCAGCCCAACTATCAAAACAACACATTTAATGTAAGGTTTATGAAAACAAGCCAATTATTGAACACAGTTTATGAATACAACAATTACTACATACCAGGGTATCCAGTATTTGGTCTTCTCAATTTCTTTGTCCAATCTTTTCTTTATTCTCAGGCAGAGAGATCCTTCAATGCTCTTCACCTTGGTCCTATTTCTTGACCATCTTTTCATGAGATAAATTCTTATGTCCTCCATCATTGTGATGATTGGCTTACTTCTTGCACTTACTATTACACTATTGAAGGCCTCACTCATATTATTCACAATTGTGTCATATACAGCCTTGCCACTAAACCTGGACCTAGACCAAAATCTAGTGGAAAACATCAAAATGAAATGTAATAGTTAGCACTACAGAAGATGTTAACAGTTTGCACTACTAATAAAAATAAAAGTTAATGGAAAGCTTGCCTTGGTGGAATAGCTAACAAATGCTTGAAAGCATCTCTATTGACCTCCTTCATGTCTCTCATAACTGCCTCCTAAGCTTGAAGGTGAGTGCATGCTGCTGCCTTCCATAACAGTCTTTTAACATTTTTCCCAGAAATTTTTTTACGAAAATTGGCATATATGTGGCGCACACAAAAACGCTGCTCAACCCCAGGTAGTAAATCTTGTAATGCTGGCAATAGACCCTATGGACAAAATTGTCATAATTAGACTACATAAGAAATAAATGAAAGTAAAAATATAAAAAAGTATTGAGACAAGATAACTCACTTTCTGTTGGTCTGACATAAAAGTTATTCTTGCACACAATTCAGGTCCGCCAAGATCATAAACCAAAAGTTCCAAAAACCAAGCCCAAGTTTCCTTATTTTCAACTTCTACCACGAAATATGCCAATGGAAGCATTTGATCATTGGCATCTCTTGCCACAGCTGTTAACAACTCCCCTCCATATTTTCCCTTTAAAAAACATCCGTCTAACCCAATAATAGGTCTACAACTCACAAAGCTGTCTTTACAAGCCTTTAAGCACACATAAAGTCTCCTGAAGATTTTCTTGTCCTTATTGTCTTCAACACTAACTTTCACAGTGGATCCAGGATTTGACTTCAACAACTCATGTGCATAGTCATATACCAGTTTATACTATTGTCTATAAGAACCTTCAACATTTTTATATGCAATGGTTTTTGCTCTATGAGAAGTAGCTCTGGAGATGCCCACATTCCATTTCCTTCCAACTTTGTTTCTTATATTTGTCAGTTTTATTTCAGGATTATCTTTAATACTTTTTTCTAATCTCTGACTTAGCCATTTTGAAGTCATCAACCTAGTATTAAATTCCCTACTGCAGTTATGTTGGTTGATTATTGTTCTTAACTGCCAACTACTTTGGGCAACTCTATAACCACAATACGCATACCAATTACATGTTCCATTTGCCCCTAAACATTTGATACATACTCGTCGTTTGTCATTTCTGAAAATCTTCAACTTCCTTCCATTGTGCACACCATAAGTTCTAATAGCTTCTACAAATTCCTCCTTCTTTGTGAAGTATGTCCCCACCTCCCACTTGTAGTCTTGCATACTCTTGGGCATTGAAAAAATCCCAAACCTTCCAAAAGTGTCTTTATCAGTGTTAGATAAATCACTATATTCAACACTATTTAAACTGTCTGATTCCCAATCAGTGTCTAATAAACCCCTATCTTCAACATTACTTCTAGGAGCAGTTGGTACACTGAAATCAACTTCATCAATCCCAACTTCCCCTTCCACCTGATCATCTTCTAAAGGGTCATCTTCATTATGGATACTAACATCCACCAGTTCTTCTTCATTAAAAGAATCCCCTACGGACTCATCCCAACTACTTACATCAAAGTCAAGTTCATGCACACTCTTTTCAAACTTAGCCTCCACCTCCAAATTAACCTCAGTTGGACCCTCATTGACCTCCACATCAACCTCAACTGGACCCTCACTCACCCTCACATCTTCCTCAACTGGACCCTTACTCACCCTCACATTTCCCTCAGTTGGACTCTCATTCACACCCACATCAACCTCACCTGGACCCTCGCTCACCCTCACATCTTCCTCAGTTGGACCCTCATTCACACCCATATCAACCTCAGCTGGACCCTCACTCATCCCCATATCAACCTGTACCTCACTTCCATTATGCATACCCACATCAACCTCAATCACAACTTCATTGTCCCCTTCAAATTGCACATTAACCTCTGCCCCATCCTCAATAAGATGATATTCTAACATATTAACTACTTGAGGTTCGTCCACCCTATGCACAACATAAAAATGAACTTGACCATTGAGAGTTGCTATATTCACCATATGACATGCCCCTCGGTCATCAGACAATAATTCTAACCTCCCTTCCAAAACAGATCCTCCCCCAACTGAATACCACATCTCCTTTACATTTGCATAACCCATTTCCTTCAAAATACCCAATATCTCAAACTAGCTCCAAGTGTCTGGGTCACATGCTAAAATACTTAAGTCTCCTACGTATTGCAGTGACCCATTCCTCTCAAACCTTCCCCCATGGTGAAATACCACTTCAAAACGTTCATCATCCATGTGAACACACAAAGCTATATATATACAACCCTGAAAAATTTCAAAAAACCCACCCAATAAAGTCAATATTACATTTCATACCACTACCACACCGACAAACCAATTACAATGGGGGACTACAAGCTCAAAACAACACGGGACCATACTATCAACTAAAAGTAATATACAAATCCTCCATTAACCATATAACACCAAAAATGCACAATATTCAAACACACAAAACATTAAACAACTGAAAACACTAAACCTCACCATCGAATCATCGCAATATTCAAAAACAGAAACCATTACTCAAAAAAACCCTAAAACCCCGTAATGGCAACACGAAAAACTTCAATCAGTACACAGAATTAATAAATTTGACAGTGGCACACCTTTCACCCAAGCTCGAATGGACGTCGTTCTCAACAAAATCCTCAATTGGACAGTGGCGCACCTCAAAGCTTCGCTGACCAACGCTCTTCTCTGTTGCTCAAATCCCCAATTCAATTTAACCTAATTGTGATCACCACCAACTAATACTCCCGCTAAGACACATCACACACTCCACTGTTGCCACGTTAGTGAAAATTTTCGATTTTACCCACAGTAATAAATCAGACGTTAACCAGCTTAACAACGTCAAAAAATATGTACTACATTAATGCAATAATCGAAACTGGGTACTAAATTGAGATAAAGTTCAAAGTGAGTATCATTTTGAAATTTTCGATCCAAACTGTATATGATCTGAATAATTAAGCTTAATCAATATATACTAACCACTAAATTTAAAAAACCATATAATTTTTAATTACAACATATTCATTCTATTTAACATTACAAAAAATAATTATATAAAGTTATAAGATTTATTTATTTTTATAAATTTTAATATTTATAACTCTATTTATAATTACATATTTTAATGTAGGTTATAATAAAATTAATTAATTATTTAGTTTGTTGATTGTATTAACTATTCATTATTGAAATATTATATTTATAATTATAAATAATTATAACATTTAAACATATTGTTGAAATAAATTATTTATTTAAATATAATAATAATTATATTAATCTTATCAATCAAAATTTAAAAATAAAGTAATTTTATACATAAGACAGTTGACTAACCAAGTAATTTTGTGCCAAGTACAAAGAATTGAAAAAGCGCATGCAGAAACCACCTACCACGCCACCACCTTCCTAACTCGAAGTAAAGATTTTAGACACAACAACCTCCGAAAGACCAAAAACGTTGTTTTTTAAGCTTCTGTTCTGTACTGTTCCAGTTAAGTAAGTTTCATCGCCATCAGCGGAGTTTCCCACCAACCCTAACATTCATAACTTTCCTTCACATACATAAAAGGCGTTACCTTTTAGGCCACCCACATTCTCACTTCTTCACAAATCTCATTCATACAACAATGGCTCTAAGTTTGACATATCAACCCCTCACTAAAATACCTTCTTCTTCTTCTCCTTCCTCTTTCTGCACCCATCGGACAACTCAGAGGGTGACTTTACGCACTGGGCGGCGCCCCCTGACGGTGCGGGCGGCGGCGGAGACGACGGTCGGGAGGGAGTGCAAGGTGAAGTCGGTGAAGGCGAGGCAGATCGTGGACAGTCGGGGGAACCCGACGGTGGAAGTGGATCTGGTGACGGACGAGCTTTTCCGATCGGCGGTGCCGAGCGGCGCGTCAACGGGGATTTATGAGGCTTTGGAGCTGAGGGATGGGGACAAGAGTGTTTACGGAGGGAAGGGCGTTCTTAATGCCGTCAGGAACATCAACGAGGTCTTGGCTCCTAAACTTGTCGGCGTCGACGTTAGGTAATATATTTCTTTTTTTCTTTAGTTATTGCTGTTATTGTTGAATGTAGAAGTAAAATGAATCACGAAGGGATTAAGGGTAGGTGGAGTTGTAAAATTGAATGAGCCAATTCAGAGAGGGAATGAATAATAAGAGATGAAAACTGATGTTCAGGGTGTGTTTGTTTGTCACGGTTTATCAGGATTGGTTTTGTATTGTGTCAGATGTGATTTTGTTTGAGTTACTTGTTTGTTTCACTCCAAATTTGGGTTTGAGTTAAGGAAATAAAAAATGGCTTTTTGCTTTAGGTTGAACATTTTACACGGAAGTTTTACTTTATCATCAATTTACCTTTTAAGAGAAGACATCTAAACATAATTAACTTTACATTGAGAATAATTTTAACTCAAATCAATTTTGCAAATATTCACACACACTCAATCATATATATGTCGTATGTATATCAAATCTCAATCATTTTTTGGATTTTGAAACTTGTCAGCTGTCGATATAATGCTTCCTTTATACCAGCAGTTGATGCTGAGTAAGCAATCAATATCAAAGGCTTAGATTTCTGTTTTCATTAATGATTATTTATCCTTAAATCATTACAAAAGTTGGTAACATGAAGTCATTCTTCTGCTGCAGTGTGTAGTGATTCCATAGAAACAGCTCTGGATCAAATTGATTTGAAATCTTGTGATATGAAGTTAGAAGTTATTCTGAACTGGTGTATTTAGCACGCCATACATGTGATTTGGACACCACTTTCGGAGTGCTATGCTTGGTTCTTTATATTGTTTTTGCTTTCAATAAACTATATCTCCACCATTTCTTTGGCGTTGTTATTGGTTTTGAAATAAATAAAGAAATAAACTTATATTTAGATTAACTCTAACCAGAAATATGGGGATCTGTTTTAGACATGCTGTACTGTCAGCTGACATTTATGATTTCGTGTTTAACAAGGAACCAAGCTGATGTCGATGCTATTATGCTGGAAATTGATGGAACTCCTAACAAATCGAAACTAGGGGCTAATGCAATATTGGGAGTTTCACTGAGTGTATGTAGAGCTGGTGCAGGAGCAAAGGGAGTGCCTTTGTTCAAGCACATCCAGGAGATTTCAGGAACAAAGGAGCTTGTTATGCCAGTTCCAGCTTTTAATGTTATAAATGGGGGCAGTCATGCTGGAAATAATTTGGCTATGCAAGAATTTATGATACTACCAGTTGGAGCAACTTCATTTGCTGAGGCACTCCGCATGGGCAGTGAAGGTTAGAAACCTTCTGCTTTATTACTGATTGTACCACTGAGGAAGTATGCCTGTGACATGTAATCATACATCTTTTGCATGTCTTTTCTCATTTTTTGTATCCAACTTAATGGCTTCTTCTCTTTTGGTCATAGCTCAATCATTCTGGTAAGTGTGATTTTATAAGTTCAGATATTAGTTTTCATTCTAATGTTGTTAGTGCATATGATTTTATGGCTAGTCTAAACTCCAATTTTCCTGATTGCATATTATATATTGTTATAGCATACATTTCATGACCTTTTTAATCTCATCATCTGTGATCTTGATATGGTGACAATCTGTTAACTTGATTATTTCTGGTAGAACAGTTTATCATGTATTAAAGGGGATAATCAAAGCAAAATATGGACAAGATGCATGTAATGTTGGAGATGAAGGAGGATTTGCACCGAATGTCCAGGATAACAGGGAGGGGTTGGTTTTACTCATGGATGCCATTGAGAAGGCTGGTTATACCGGAAAGGTGGATGCTGCTTTCATTTTGTTAACTGCATAATTTGAATACTCACTTGGGCTTATCTAGAAATGAAAATCCATGGTGCAGATTAAAATAGGTATGGATGTTGCGGCTTCCGAGTTTTACACCAAGGATGGGAAGTATGATTTGAATTTCAAGAAGCAGCCAAATGATGGAACTCATGTTCACTCTGCTCAGAGTCTTGGTCAACTTTATAAAGACTTTGTAAAAGACTTTCCCATTGTGTCAATTGAGGATCCGTTTGATCAAGATGATTGGGGTTCATGGTCTTCCCTGCTTTCTTCAGTTGATATTCAACTTGTAGGAGATGATTTGTTAGTTACAAATCCAGTCAGAATAGCTGAGGCCATCAAGAAGAAGGCTTGCAATGGTTTGCTTCTAAAGGTTAGCAGTTTTTCCCAATTTTTGTATCAATTATAGTTCTTAGTTGCTAATATGCAATTGGGTTATTTCATTTCATTCTAGTTTTAGTCTAGTTTGCCTAACATTTTCTCTTTCAGATAATTTTATTCATTTGAATCTTATGAAACTAATCAAACACCAGTTGCATGTGGCCGAATTTGTAAAGGTTACAAAACAATTATCACTTCAATTGATGTTTCTGTTAACCATGGACTGCAGGTTAACCAGATTGGTACAGTAACTGAATCTATTCAGGCTGCACTTGACTCAAAGGCTGCAGGTTGGGGTGTCATGGTTAGTCACCGGAGTGGCGAGACTGAAGATAATTTCATTGCCGATCTCTCTGTTGGCTTGGCCAGTGGACAGGTTCTACATCCTTAATCATTTGTTTGTTGAATAAAAATATTCTTGGCTACTTTAAATTGTGATGTTATCACTTTCAGACTCATTATATCCATGTTCTGTTTTCCAGATAAAAACTGGTGCTCCTTGCCGAAGTGAGCGATTGGCAAAGTACAATCAGGTAATGGGAATCTTGTGTTTTTCTCTTTGATTCAAGGTTTAAGCTCTGCCAATATCATGAATATTTTAAAATAATTTAGAAATCAGAAATCATCTTAACTAGACTACTGCAAATTGTGTTTGTTAATCATGTCACCATATATGTATCTCATTTTTCTTTTGGTATACTTATCTTTTAGTATTTCTAGTTTCAAACTTCATTTATATTGTTTTCAGCAGATGAAATAGCATTGATCTAGCTAGAAAAAGTGTTTTTTAGAATGCTTCTTTACCAGTCAATTGCTAATATCATGTTGATGGTTTGCATTATGATGAATGATCTAACATTCCCCACCACAAATGTGTTCAATTTCTTGTCAGCTTCTTCGAATTGAAGAACTTGGAGATGTGCGATATGCTGGTGAAGCTTTCAGATCACCTTAGAGTGAACCACAACTGATAAAAGATAAACTACATTGACTTACCGAGGAAAATCCTGAGTTTTGATATATAGCTGTAGCCTTCGAGGGTTTTCATAAGTTGGCCTAAAGATGTGTTTTGAACTGAACCAATTACCGAGTGACTTTGGTTCCATTGTTGTAACTTATTATTTTCTTAAAAAGAGTACTTGTGAATTAGTCCCTCTGTTTACGGCAATAATTTATAGTGTTCAATGTTGGGGATGTTTGGACATTTTCTTCATTCACTTTCATACTTTCTTTTAGCAAATCTATGAACTGTCATCGTATTTTATAAATCATTTGAAATTATATTTTAGATTATACGATCTATAAGTTTTGAATTGTGGAATTAAAGAGGTCTTCTATTATAGTTATGAGATGAGAAAGAAAATGGCCATTGATTGCACTTAGCATTTCTCGTTGGGAAGCTTATGTTTCAACCAAGCATATAAAAGCACAAATTAAGTGATTTTTGTTCTTCTTTCACATCTGCTCATAACAAAGGAAAAAAGATAAAAAGTTGTGTAAGTTTAGAGCAAAGAAACTGGAGATTTACTTATCAAAATCTTTGCTCAAACGCATTGGCAAAAGGAGGCATATATATATAAACTAGAACATGCCATTCATCAGCAATTTAGATCCTCTGGTCTCTAACTTCCAGGTACAATATGTGATACCTGAATTTTCAGGCGTTAACGTCACCCACCTTCATAACTGGAAACATAAAAGTGCTTTAAAATTGAAGCAACCAGAGCTAGTGCTGAATATTTGGACCAGCATATTCCCCCAGACGCATATAAAGATCACGAGGTGATTCTAACTCTGCAAGCCAAGCATATTCCTCCTCTTCCCCATCACATACAGGTGCATTTCCAGCTGCTGCAGAGACACAGGCATCAACAAAATCACTCGTACAAATCTCATATTTGACTCACTTCCTATAAACAATGCATGAGTTCTATAAAGGAATACTAACTTCTTAAGGGCATCACCATATTTTCAGAAATAAGAATAGTAATTCAATTTCTCATTCCTTAATCCATAATCATGTAGCAATTGAATCATGTGATATGATGTGCCATTAAAACCTTGATCACCACAATATATTATAATGATGCATATAAAAGAAGCAATGTTACAGAGCAGTTACTTACCGAAAGCTGAATAAGGATAGTCATGATAGTAAGTACACTTCCTTCCTTCTTCAGTATTATAAGAAGGAGTGAGAATGTCTAGCATCGCACATGGCGTTACCGCTGTAAAACAGTGCAGATTTCCACCGTGTTTGGGATATAAGACTGATGTACACGGTGCATTCAACACCTTATCAACTGCTAATTTTGCTAGTCTAACTGCCCCAGAAAAAAAAAAAAAAACCCAATTAATAAGTAGCTTCAAAATACGGATGCAGTAGAGCAGAATGCATAAGCCATTAACATGATGATTTTCACGGTGTCAAATTTCAAAAGAAGATCTACTGAAAATCACATTAGGACCCCCTCCGCTTAGGTAACGTTACATTCTTACCACCTCCGACCCTACAAAAGATCCCCTGAAATCCATCATAATAATGTGACAGATGCACTCTCTGTTCTGCTAGGTTATATTTATAACATGTTTCTCAGTTTGTGTTGAAGAAAACCGCAATGTGACATAGCCATAACTTTGTTTGAAGGAACTATATTTGGATAATTTTAAGAATGAAAATGCATTTTAGGCATGAATATGGCATTAAGCAGACATGACACTTAGACACAAATGAGCTAATACAAGGATAGACAATTTAATCATGTATGATCTAATCCTTTATCAATCAACACAATCTCGTTTACAACGACCTATCAAAGTTATTTAGCGTGTATTAGGAGAAGAACAAGTCGGACACACGAAAGATCAAAATCTATAAAAAAAAAAACACGATGTTATGTGAAGCCTAGATGATGCTACACGGAACACTAAATGCTACACTAGATTAGATTATGCAACATGAAGTGTTACACGCTACAACAGTTTAGACAATGATATACAAACAAAGCGCTAGACAAAGCTACATATAGTGTATCCAAAACTGCAAACGACTCAACACATTGCAAGAGAGTATATGGACTGGAAGCCTAAGCGAAGACTGACGTATGAGAATATACGATGAAATCTAGAATATCTCAACATGAAAAGTAGATGTATTATACAAGTGAATATAGAACTGACACAAGAACAGAGATCAACACCAAGCTCCATCAATCGTATTCAAGACTATATAGAAGCTTTCGCATACAAAAAACACTAAGGAATCTAAGTCATCTACCTGAACTTAATGTTATTCAAACAACATTTTTCGTAAAGTATTTACGTGCTAACTAGATGACAGAGAGAGTGAACCTTATTTGTAAAATCTTCATTGTGTAAAACTATTCTCACAAACAAGAATGAAAATATGTATACAAGAAAGCCAAAAGTGGCTAAGCATTAAATAATACTTGTGCATTATCTTGAGCATTGATAAAGAGATAGTTAGAAGTGACTTTGTGTATAATACTTGCAATTAAGTTTGATCAGTGGAATCCTTTATTATGTGTAAAGGATATTGGACGTAACTCAAGTTGGATGAACCAATATAAAAACTTAAAGTGTCACACTGTTATGTCTATTGCTCATATACCAGCTCCTAGTTGCTTTAACAAACGTCTAACAAAAATATTTGTGAAATATGTTCATACTATTAAACGGCCACCTTTGAACGTCTAATTGATATGGCTTGTTACAAAAAGCATTCCGAAGTGTTTTATAACCTCTATTCAACACCCCGCTCCCACCCTACAGATACACCTCAGAACATAAATGTGTATCATCAACCCCCCTTACACTCCTCCTTTTATAAAAGCTAAGATGACGACTTCCTTCTCACGAAAATTGTTCCCTAACGGAACAAATGGTATATTTAAGGGTGTATCTGTCACAATATTAAAGATTTCAAAGAGTTTTTTGGAAGGGGTCAAAAAATGGAGGAAGTGTGAATGTAATATTAGCTAAACAAGGGATATCCAGATCCAATTTCCTCTAATAAGGATTTAGATTGGAATTTGCTGAACAAAAATAAACAGTTAAGCCTTTGAATTGAGTTAGAAAAAGAAAAACATTTGGTACAAAATATTGCATAATATTATTACAGAAATCACCCACCACCAAGACCAAGAGTTTTGACTTGGTCTCCATGCCTAAGACTTATAGCTCTCATGTAACCAAGAGAAATGTAAAATTTAGATGTACATATTATGGGGACAGATAGACATTTGAAGAAAAAGCATTATATATATATATATACACACACACACACATTATTTTAACTATAGTATATAATTCAAAGCACTTTTGGCAAATAAGATTCCTAAGGAGGATAATATGCACTGTGCAATATAAGGAACAGTGTCTTCAATTTTCGAATGAAAAATTAATAAGGGCAACCTCACCTTATTCAAAAAGAAAAACAGCATACATAAAAATTAATAATAAAATAGGAGACAAAAATGAAACAAAGGAGACTAAATAAGAAAGTCATAAGTAAAGGAAATATATAAGTCAAACCTTGAGGATATCCAGGTCCTTTACTTTCTACGACAAAGGGAGGCTCAACCCAGTCATAAGCTTTCACATGCAAAGAGCCATATAGAAGTTTACTGAATACAGTCATCCCAGGATGATCATGGAGTGGAATAACTGCAGAAGTTGGGAAACAGAATATACACATCTGCACCAATTGACATTGCTTACTTTAAAATCCAAACCTCATTCCACATCAGATTGTCCCAAGAAAACAACTATAATGAATGCTATAATGAAAATGTCATGACAACCCAATTCACAAAATACCATGAAAAGTTTGGCTATATATGAATTAATGAACCGTACAATAAACACCTTATACTAGTACCCAGAAGGCAAGCATAATGAAAAATCTATAGATGCACAGACATGTAGACATAAAGCTATCAGGCTTCCAGCAGTGCAGAGGCAATCTACTAACACAGCATACATACGAACCCATAAATATTTACATCCAACATACATGCAGAATCTGACATGAAAACATATTGTTGCCAAGAAGAGGTTGAAATTGGCCAACATGTTCATGTACTACTCGAAAATGGATAAACCAATGACATCTTATGATCAATCATCCAACATAAACGCAGAATCTGACATGAAAATATGTTGCTTCGAGAGGTTGAAATTGGCCAACATGTTCATGTATTACTTGCAAATGGATAAAACCAATGATATCTAAAATCTATTTGATCATTCAACATACAAGTAAAATCTGGTATGAGCCTGATTCCACTTAAAAGGACTACAAAATGTTCAACTGGCACCGCTTATGCATTCTGCTTATTCTTCTTGGTTTTCTGCATTGCACTTTTAGCCACTATTCATGCAAACAAGAAACAGATCTAGGCTCGGATGCAGAGTAAACACACCTAGCAAATATAAATAGTTATCTTACTGTGGTGCATACTAAAGCTCACCGTAAAACTATCACATTCATGAATGTCCAAATACGTTATTGGTTGAGCCCATCGAGCTACTCTATTAAGCACATTAGCACCAAAAAAGCCATGCCCTCGATCATCATCTGCAGTTTCTTCTTTAAGGCCAACATCAGCAGGTTTAACAGTGTCTGCCAAGTCACGAATAATTAACAATAATCAAGATTCCATTATCCAAAGCAGCGCAACATCTGCATTTCAAAGTTCAAAAATATATGAAAAATAATCTGGATTTAGATAGGAATCACCAACTTACAAAATTCTGCAGAAACAATAAATACCTTCATAATTTGCACAAGTAAAATAGTGGTAATGTTCGTTTCGCTAAACAGATCAAACATGACAACAATTTACCAAAATCATATTTGATATTCGTTGAATGACTGCCCAAAATCAGTGACATCAAAATCCAGCGACAGGCCAAATTCCCCACAATTCCACTCTTCAAAACACTCTTTTCAGTTTAGTGAAAGAACCCCAAAAAATATAAAAGGGCAAAGCTACTTTTTTGTTCCACAATTCATCTTGGACCTCTCAAAGAGGTAAAATAACCTAGATTATTTATTAATTGTAACAAAAAAAATCGCATTGCAATAAAATAACCTAGATTAATTGGTGGTTGAAATAAAGTTCACAGCTTAGACATTTTAAAAGTCATATTGCTCTTACTCCGTCCACGTTTCCTCAGTTGTTTTCTCTCCGTAGGTTAATTAGGAGTATATTCCTATTCTTAAAAACCAAAACAATGATAGAACTTTCATGCATTATAATGCAAAACAACATCTAAAAAATAAAAAACCAACTAACCATAACGCTTTAATTTAATCGTAATGTCGTAAAAGAACATGCTCACCCAAACAATATTCCCAACACTGGAAAGCCCAATTTTACAAACTGAACGTCGAGAACAATTGGAGAAAAAATTGCAAACTTGAAGTTTGAGAACAACCAAAGAGACATACCCAGAATCGAAGAGAGCTTCTGCAAAGCCTGGGACGAAGGAGGGGGTGTTCCAGAGGGTGAAAAGATGGTTTTGCAGTGGTCATACAAGGTCTGAACCTTGGAGTTTTGGGGCCTCATACTGAAGTATCTGCGTAATGAAGAGAAAACCATGTCCTTGTTCTCTATTACTACCCTCCAATAATCAGATAATACTTGTCGTGATTTGAAGACGCTTTTTTTTTTTACTATGGTTTGTAAGGTTCAAAACAAACAATTTTACTTCAACGAAAATGCGATTTTTCCCATTTTCTCTGCCCATATTCTTTTTCCTCAAAATTTAACTTGCCTAAATTAGTTTTGTGTTCATGTTAGATAAACCCAACTTGCCTAATTTCGCATAGTTTATAATATATATATATATATATATATATATATATATATATATATATATATATATAACAATATACACAGGAGATTCCCATTTTTGTGTTCTCTTTTCAAAATACCGATTTTACCCTTTAAATATATAATTTATTAAATATTTAAAAATTGATCGTTACTTTTACAAATTTTTTATAAAATCGGATGTCTATGCTTCTTCTCTTCTTCTTTATTTATCAATGTTATTTTTTTATCTGTTCTGATATATTTCACTTTATTTTTATCTGTTCTGATATATTTCTTCTTTATTTTTAACTTAATAACATTATAATATTATCACCTACTAATACAATATCACGCATATTTAAAAAGTACATACACATAGGCGCGACACCGCCTGTGTTAAGCTAGTATATATATATATATATATATATATATATATATATATATATATATATATATATTATTCTTTTATCTGTTCTGATATATTTCTTCTTTATTTTTAACTTAATAACATTATAATATTATCACCTACTAATATAATATCATGCATATTTAAAAAGTACATACACACAGGCGCGATACCGCCTGTGTTACACTAGTGTGTATATATATATATATTATTCTTTTATCTGTTCTGATATATTTATTCTTTATTTTTAATTTAATAACATTATAATATTATCACCTACTAATATAATATCACGCATATTTAAAAAGTACATACACACAGGCGCGATAGTGTTTGTGTTACGCTAGTATATATATA
>Ga0214544_1005025_pt1 | contig 26005 bp, 13 predicted proteins | sample CNSS3metaG_FD_160074 | JGI IMG/M metagenome (GOLD analysis project Ga0214544, IMG submission 160074) | Root nodule microbial communities from cowpea collected in UCLA plant growth center, Los Angeles, California, USA - CNSS3 | ecosystem: Host-associated > Plants > Roots > Nodule | place: USA... | reverse complement strand
ATACACATATATATATATATATATATATATATATATATATATATATATATATATATATATATATATATATATATATATATATATATATATATATTACAATGCTAGTTAAGTTTGTATCTAGGAAAATATTCCTTTCTCTAGTTAATTTCTTAAAATCAATTATCCATTTATACAACTCTTAACCACTTCTAATTGAGTTAATTATAATTTTTTCTACAAATTAACCTTCGTAGTTAACCACAACATATTAATCTACGAATTTTCGTTACCTACAAATTTTATGAATTACTTATGAATTTTTACTATAGATAATAGATTTTTTTATTGTAATGTTAGAGTTGCAAAAATAATATTGAGGATAGGAGATTCTACCTCTCTTAAGGGAAAAAAAAAAGTTAAAGAAAAGAAGAAAAACTATTAAACCTAACATATTAACTTGGGACAATTGTTTTAAGCTAGTTGTAATACTAATTAAGTGCAAATAAATGATTTTGACTACAACCCCATGATTTCTATCACAAAAAATTACAATATATATATATTTTTTATATATAGACGTCAAACACTAGCTTACAAACAATAATCAATTGACAATAAAACATTGCAAATTACTCAAACACATCAAAATGTTTTCTCATGAATCTTGTATAACAAAGTCATAAATAACCATAACATTCTAGGAACATGTAAATAAGCATTACAAGTATATAATATAAATACTCCATTATAAATCAACTGGGAAAGGAACATCTCAAAACCAGATTCCACATCAAATACCCTCCCCCTCTTATATTGGTGTTAAACACTGTACCAAGAAAAAAAAAGTTAAAGTATTTAATACATCAATTACCATACATAATAATATAGATTAAAAAAAATTGTAGAGAGGAAAAAAGAAAATTCTTGTCGTGTGTGTTTCTTGAAATACACAGAAGAGAAAAAAAGTTTATAAAAACTTCCTAAAAAGCCATTGTTCTTAATTCAATTTATATTCCTAAATAAGTGACGATTATGACATGGAACCATAAACTTGATTGAATTGTTAAAAAGTGAAAAGAGACAATCTTAGAGTCGTAGAAAAATGCCTTTGAGACAGGCTATATAGCAGCATCACTTCTTAGCCGCCGTTGGTGCTCTTTCTATTTTGTTTGCTACAAATAGTAATTAAGCATGTTAATCATGCTAAAACAATGTTACCAACATATACTTTTCAACATGTTTTTTTTTTTTTTTTTTTTTTTTTCATGTTTTTCAGTCAACGTAAAATCATCCAATGAATAATAGCTAAAAGATGCGTACTAGAAAGTTTGTTGATATATATCTTGTAATGGTACAATTAACCACTCTTGACAACGGAATAATCTTGTATATTATTGTCTAATATATTTCTTTTAACAACACGTGTCCACTATATATAAATAACTTTCAAAGTATTATCATTTTTTATGTTAATGTCTTATTATTTGTGATTCTTAACTTTTATGGATAAATCATAATCACTTTTAATTTTTCCAAATTATTGTTTTCCATCTTCAAATTTTAAGTCTTTTTATTCACGAATTAGTTATTTTTAAATTTCTCATTCAAATATTATTCCTTTGAACTAATTACTTATACTTTTTTCTTTCAACTTTTCGTATCATAACTTTAAATGGCATTTTCCAAACAATGATCATGAGTGCAACAATTAAAATTTTTAAATGCTTTTTCCTACTTTTAAAAATGCATTTTTTTTTGGATAAATTAACGTAAATTTCTTAAATTTTAAATTCTCATTCTCCAAATATATATACATAGTCTTGACATTCGTTGACACTTTGAACCATCTTATCTGCGAATCATTCTAAATGAAAATTTTTAAGACCCAAAAAGCATGGTGAAAGGAAACTAACACCAATAATATGAACATGTATATATATGTGGATGGAAATCTACATTTACAATATCCCTTACACTTTAAGGGGGTGTGTGCCCTACGGATGAATATGAAGGGTTCAGATGTGATCCACCACAAGTAAAAGGATAGGGGTAGAAAGAAGAAGTGACCTTAAATGGGATTCATCATTTTTTGCACATGAAATTCATGAGAAGTCACAAAGTACATATCACACACATTGTTCCAGTGTATGGTCCATTTAAAAGTTGTTCTAAACCATACTTCACCTTGACTCTTAAAACATGTCAAAGTTTTTGTATTCATTTCAGGTTAAGACATAACAAGGTATGAGATTCCATCTTATTGACATTGTTACTATATATTGTCTCTACATGTTTTGTTGTTCTGTTCCATTATGATCTTATCTTAGAAACACAGTTTAAGAGATTAAATTAAAGACATAAAGACATAACAAGTTTCTAATTCTGCTATCTGATATGAGATTTTTCTTTCAATACAAAGGTGTTGTCAGTTCATGAATATTATAAGGCTATGTGTGAGACCAGTGGTATAGTGTGATGCTCTTCAAGCCAATTGAAACTCTTTGAATCTGCTGAGTACCTTTATGTATGAGTTTGGTGGGGTTGAAGTCATTACTATCCACAATGCCAACCAATTTTTCTTGTCTATATCTGAAAGATATTTCATAGCTACTCGAGTAACACGATATTTTATTTTTTTTCTTACGTGTTGAAATTATTTACTTGCAATTTTAGTCAAGATACAAACATTAAAAACATATTAATTCTTATCACACCAGTCACCAGTCATTAATTAATCATATACTATGTTTGAACAGTTCCATCTACATATTTCTACGCGTTTTTACTATTTTTGTTGTTGTTTTTTTTTAGCATTTTGCATAAGAATTTTGAATTTCATGTAAATGGTATGTTGTTTTAATGTATTGAGAAGTTCTGACATGTTATTATAGTGTGTATCATGTTCTATTGTAGTTTTGGCTATGGTTTCTCTATATGTGATAAATCTGAGTATTGTGAAGTCATGAACTCCTTTTCCAAATGTCTGTAATCTAATGATTCTCTACAACCACTATGTCTTGGTCTATGCTAAAGTGGAGAAGACAAACTTTAGGAACAAGAAATTTAGGTTCAATTTTAGCTTAATTAATTTAGTCTGAGCAAAACGTGCACAAATTTTTTGGCAATATAGAATTTGTGTTCTAGCTTGTACATACATAGTGCCATTTATCATATGGATAAAGTATAAAGCTTTTTGTCTTCCACAACCTTTTCATAACCTTTTAAATATGTGCTTCCAAACCAGTTTTTATCTGATTAGAAGCATCAACAACATCAAACTTAAAGTCAACTAAATCTCTTCCATTAGAACACATTCTTGAATTGAAAAACTTGATGTCTCTGGTTAATTAGTTGTTTCTTACATTTGATAAACAACTATATAACAATTAAGCTACAATCAATAATAATGTTTTAATCATCTAAGCAAAATATGACAGTAAAAAGTGATTTTAAAAGGTAATACCCTTCTGCACTCTATCATTTATTTATTTTTTCTCTCCTCATAAATACAAAACTGCATGGACATGAAATTATTAATCATGATCAGAACCTCAACATTGAAAATATATGTCATCCATAATGTAAAACAGTTTTATTTATTGCCCTTCAATAATAGATTACTATTTATAGTAAAAGTATTAATTTTTACAAAACTAGCACCATTACAAATTTATTTCTTTTATCGGTAAGTTGTAAGTTTTTCTTAGTGAATTCAGAACTTGTTTGATTCTCGATTTTAAATTCATCAAACCAACCTTATTTCTTTAAATCGTTATCAGAAAAAATCAATTTTTTCTTCTTTTTTTTTGTTTGACTACTAAGTCACCTTATCGATCTGTTACCAAAATAATTTAGAGTATAATAGTATATATGATATTGTTAAAAGTGAAGTTGAGTATAAATATATATGATGGTGTGAAAATGATGAGTATGATATCTCAGTGATATTTTGTACAAGTTATTGGTCAACCTGGTGCAAAAGGTTTGGTGATGATATGAGTTTTAGGGTAAACAGAGTTAGCAGGCAGTGGTTAGTGCATTTCCAAAAATACTTGTGAAGTGTGAAGAGGGTGTTCACATGGGAGCGTGGAGGGGAGAGGCGCGTGGGAGTGGGAGTTCCCTTTCACTTGCCCTAAACTGCAGCAAAATTAAAAGTATAGCAGGAAGAGAGAGCAGGGAGGTATAGAGAAGGGACCATATTTACTAAAATTAAATTGGGAAAAGAGAATGAGATAAAAATAAGAATAACTGGGGTTTCCATTTTTTTGTAAAAGAAGATCAAGTGTGCCCCTTTCTGTGTTCATTGTCTATTTCTATATAGCACACTAACTTCCACTTCTCTGAAACACACACCATATTTTATCTCATCACAACAACACAACAACAACAACAACCACTACTGCTACTACTACTACTTTCTTTTCTTTCTCTCTCCCCTTTTGCACTAAACCACACTCTCTCTTCTATATCAAGGGTTGATCACACAATTTCTAATAATAATTCATAAAGTTAGAGTTATTGTTTCGAGACACACAGAAAAAGAGAGTGAGAGAGAGAGAGAAAAAAAAAATGGGAAGAGGGAGGGTTGAGCTGAAGAGGATAGAGAACAAAATCAACCGCCAAGTTACTTTCTCAAAAAGAAGGAACGGTTTGCTCAAGAAAGCCTATGAGCTCTCAGTTCTCTGTGATGCTGAGGTTGCCCTCATCATTTTCTCAAGCAGAGGGAAGCTCTATGAATTTGGAAATGTTGGGTATTTTCTCTTTCTCTCTCTCTCTCTCTCTTTGTGTGTGAACTGCAAAATTGAAAGTTTTTTTGTGTCCATTTTTGTGAGGTGCAAATCCCAATAGCTATTAAAATTTTAGATTTTGGGTTTTCTGAGTGAGTGAGTGTGTGTGTGTTGCTGAGATGGATACCTTCTTCTCTTCTCTGAGCAAACTCACTTTCTTCTTTGCATCAGCTTCTTTCACCAAAATGGCCACTGGTTTCTGCTTCTGTTTTCCTTTATTTTGCCACGACTGAATTTGATGTTTTTAAGATTTTCCCAACACACCTCTTTCATCACTCACTTTCCACCATTATTTTTCATTTTTTTTTCCTTTGTACCTTGTGTTCTTCTTCTTTCTATCAGTCACCGTTCTTGGTTTAATTTAACTTGTTTCTCAAACACTTGCACCTGACACCAGACCCCCCTCTCTCCCTCTCTCTCTCTCTCTCTCTCTCTCTCTCTTAGCTTCTCCTTTTCTGGATCACTGGATCTTGTCACCCCTTATGATAAATTAAGCCTATTTTCCTTCTTTTTTATCATTTCTTTTACCCCTGTGGGGTTCTATTAGGAACTTTCATGGCATGGATTCTAGGGGGAAAATTTCAGGAGTTTTTCTTTCTTCCAATTACAGATCGACACGTTTTATACTCCTTCCACCTGATATCTCTCTATTTGTGAGATAAAGCTTTCAGCTTTGCACACTGATCTACTGATGGAACAGTACAATCTGTTTCCTTCTCTCTCAGAAAATAAAGGAACAAAGCAATCATATGTACCCAGTTTCGTAACATACTGTAATTAATTCAAAGGACATGCTTCTGATAACTCTCCTTGTACCGTTGTGCAAGATCTAGGGCTTTCACAACACCTTCTTCCTCTACATGCCAACATTATAATATAACTTTTTCATCACCTTCCAACAATCCCTTCAACTTCTTAACCCTCAACAATCTGGTTCTTAACCTTTCTTTCTTTGATCTTCCGGTTCTATCACTGTCTCCTCTCAAAAAAATACTATTTATTGAGTTTGGACTCTGCAATCAAACACTTTGGTGCTGCTTCTCTTTGTTGTCTTTTACTCTTAGGTCTTTTACATGATCAGATGATTCTCTCTCTTTCTCTCTCTCTTTCAGGGAATCTAATCTCCTTAATTATCTTATCCTGCATTTTCTCTCATGTTTATGGAGGAATGATGGCTTATTGTAGTTAGTTAATTAGGTTTTATTTTCATCTGTTGGGTGATGATAAATTAAAAAGGAAAAGAAAAAGAAACATGGAGCATGTTTTTTTCTTCCTTTTCTGCTAGCCCTAATGGGTATTATCCGAGTCCAGTCATGGCACGACTTGTTGAAAATATGAAAACAGGAAAAAGAAAAGAAAACTATAACCAGAAAAAGAACAAAATATGTTTCTAGATGTTCTAAATTTAAGCTAAAATTACAATTTCTGAGATGTTAACATATTATTGTGAACATGATTACATCTGTCGCAAAATTTCGCATGTGCTGCTGAAATGTTTGAGTTTATGTGGTCATAACGTTAGAGACTGAGAAAGTGGATTTGTCTTGTTTTCTTTTACCGTTTTTCGAATTGTGTGTTATCTTCTCACTTATTTCACCATTTAGTTTTCTCTGAAAACAATTATTTGGGTGTTCTTTTGGACATGAAACATTTTACTTAATATATCTATGTATTGTATTTAATTTCATTTTTTTTATTTCAAAGAGAAACTCTTTTTGAATCTGGGAGAGTCACTTTCAAAATTTTCAGATCATTTCGTTATCTTAGCTTTATCTGTCATGGAATAAGAGATACATATGAAATTATTCATGATTTGTGGAAAGGTGTAGCTGTACTTGATCTGAAACACTTGCCATAATTTCTCCATTTGTTTTTACATCTTCAAAATATAAGAATTGGGTCCTCTTCAGTTGTTACAATCATAATGTTTTGTGTTCACAATGATCAAATGGGTTAAATAAAGATTATTTGTGAAAAAATAATAATACACATTCACCTTCATTTTATATACAGCATATTAAACATTTATTTTTTCTTTCTATCTTATTCCTCTTATTTGTTCATATATTCTGTAAATCTACCTCTTCTACTCTTTTTTAGGTGGATATCAAGTGTTGATGAATTTTTTTATATACATGAGTCATTTTTCTTTGTGAAAAATAATTTATTCTTGGTTGTCATTGGTCTTGTATGGATATTTTGGTTTGATGAAGAACATGTCTGCAGGTTGAAACATACTTGAGTAATTTGTCTCTTTTGAGTACAATGATCATCGAATAGTCGCTTTTAAATATTGTTTTTCTGATTCTATGTTATACAGAGGTGAATTTATAAGGATAAGTTTTTTAAATAATTTTGTGTCAAGAAACCAAAGTACAGAAAAATAATGTGAAGAATTTTGTGTGCATATACATTTTTTTAATGTTGACCAAACATCGATAATTAGCCATAAAACCTTTTTGTGTGTCATAATATATTATGCAAAAATAATGCATTATATCTGGTGCAAACCCTATGGCTTAATTTTATAATTTGAAAAGTTAATCCACTCTTATCCTCCAAATTAAATTCTAATCATTCCACGTATTGAAATCGTTCAAATTTAAACCTAAACCTACCAAATTTTTGAAGTCCTTATTTTACAAATTTGAGTTCACCAGTTGGAATTGCATACATAATCAAACTATTAATTAGAGTTTCAAAGTTCTGTTTACATAAATAAACTTCAATAATCCAGAAAACTTTGAAATGTTCATCATCGCCCACATTATTACAAAAAACAAAAATTGGTGTAAATATTGATTAATCAGTTTCCTTGAATTCGCAGCATTACAAAAACTATTGACCGATACCAACGTTGTTCGTTTACTCCTCAAGATGAACAACACGTTGAATGTGAAACTCAGGTATGTGTTCACCAACTTTTTCTGTCTCCATTTTCCACCTCATAACACTTTTGACTTATTATTAGGTACATTTTAAACACTTCAATTAAAACAAATTGCTTTTAAAATTCTTACATTACATGAGAATTTTGTCTGCTACATGTTCATTGTTGGGTCTCTGGGTCTTGATTAACGACAGAGGTGAAGTTTTTTCTTTTTCTTTTTTTCATGGATTGTCCTTTAAAACAAGAGTAAACGGGTAAAAGCACATTTTTTTTTTCTCTTGCATGTTCTGCAATTAACCACAATTTCATCCATCAGTAATAATTTTTTTTTTCTTTGAAAGAATGCAAAAAAAATAGCCTTGTCTGCAACAATATTTAATTTAGTTCATAGTTATTATTTTCTTAATGATATATGATGCATCTCTATATTTATATAATTTGATCTTCTTAATCACAATTAATGAATTTTTGTTTTTGCAATCAGAGCTGGTACCAAGAGGTGTCAAAGCTGAAGGCAAAGTACGAGTCTCTGCAAAGAACCCAGAGGTAATGCTCACTATTTCTACAGTATATTTATGAAATATTTAAATTTCTCTAGAAATATTGTCCCTTTTTTAATCCTTCAAAGTGTTATTTAAAATCATATTTTTCCTCTATATAATGCAATCCTTTGTCTCTTAAATAATAAAATATTCTCGAAATCATAGAAAAGTGGCACATTCTCACAATGACTAAAAATGGATAATTTTATACCGAAGACTACAACTGAACTTCAAGAACATTAGAGGGAATGAAAAAGTTATTTTACTTTTGAATACCTATATACATGATGACATGTAAGTGAGTGTTAATGAGAAACAAAGATGAGTTAATATGGTAACAGGGTTTAGAAAATGTAAAAATAAAGTTTGGAATTTATTGTGATTTTAGGCATTTGCTTGGAGAAGATCTTGGACCATTGAACATAAAGGAGTTGCAGAATCTTGAGAAACAGCTTGAAGGGGCATTAGCACAAGCCAGACAAAGGAAGGTGCCAACATATTTATAGAATTTTCTCTTTATTGCTCTTTGGATTTCTTGTTGCTGCTTTACCTTAATTAGCTTTTAAACCATGTGCCTATATACAACAAACTGACAACAATTGCAGTACTTTAATGCTTCATAATCTTTCTCATATATATATATATATATATATAGTATGTGTAAATATAATCACTGTTACCAGATATATAATAATAGAAGGTGAAGGAACAGAAAGGGAGTTTAATTTCCGGAAGGTTATGTAAAGTTAGCAAGTTTTGTTTTCTTGTGTGTCAGAGCCCTAATTTTTACTTCTAACATGATTTAATAATGCCAAAGCATTCCATGGAAGAAGAGTAAATTTGTGAAAATGAAATAAAATGTGTATTATCTGAAGAGAAGCAATCTTGAGAATGATTTCTAAACAAATTTTTATTTGAAGCATTGAAGAAATCTCAAAACAGGTTTAGTTTTTATGTATATTTCATTCATAAAGTGCTGATTTCAATCTATTAAGGTAGAAATATATAATGATTTATTACCTAAATTTGATTTGAATTGCAGACACAAATCATGATTGAACAAATGGAAGAGCTTCGCAGAAGGGTGAGGATTGTTATACATACACACACTTTTGGTTTTAAAATTTTCATTTTTGTAATCATCCAAAAAATTAAGCTCAGAAATTATGACCCATGTTGCAGGAGCGTCATCTTGGGGATATGAACAAGCAGCTCAGACTGAAGGTTTTATACTTTGGAACCAAACAATTTCTGTACCTAAGACAAATGCAGCATTCTAGTACATAGGATAGATACATGTCTTGTCATTTTTTTTTTCTGATTCTAATTTCTTCACGAATTGAATCTGTTTTCAGCTTGAATCAGAGGGATTTAATCTTAAAGCTATGGAAAGCTTGTGGAGCTCTACTTCAGCTGCTGGAAATAGTGGCTTTCCCTTTCAACCTCCTCAAACCAACCCTTTGGATTACCAGACTGAACCCTTTTTGCAAATAGGGTAATGAATCAAATTTTCCTTTGAAATATGAATATGTGTATAAAAATATGTGAGAAATTGTAAATTAGGGTCTTACTTTTGAACAGGTACCAACAATATGTTCAGGCTGAGGCATCTAATGTTCCAAAGAGCATGGCTTGTGAGACAAACTTCATGCAGGGATGGATCCTTTGATGAAGAATGAATGTTGTTGAAGAATTAAGTATATGATTTATGTTATTGTCTATATGCAAGGACTGATCTTTGTGTTTTGGCTGTTTTTAAAGTTTCAGACTTGTTTAGTGGTTTCTGTAATTGGATACAAGTACAGACAATGGTTTTACCATATGTTAAAGCAATGCTTTTCTTTCTAACTTTGTGCATGTCTATTTCTCCTTTCTTCACCACCAAAACCTTTCTCCATTTATGGGAACAAACCCAATAAATCAAAGGTGAAAAAGACCAGAGAAAAATAAAAAGAGTTTTTTGCTGATAGAGTTCAATCAATTCTCTGTTCTTTCGATCTTTGGAATCTTTTAATATTATCTTCTACATTGCTGATTATAGGTGAGGGTCAAAGTTTTTACTTAAAACCTTTTCTTTATTTTCATCTCTATTATCTATATTATAAATATTTCCGTAGTTTTAATTTAACTCATGATTTTTTATTTTATTTTTTGTGATTTTCAGCTTTCACTTCAAATTTAATTTAGTTTTTAAATAATTATGTTATCTATATCTATGACATCTCCCTCCCTCACACAACCATATAAAGAGAAGATAAAAATATTTCTATACTTGTTGGATATATTTATCCGAACCTAGAACATATTTATTCTCATGTTTATATATATTATCTTTGTCATCTTGTATTTTAAAAATCCATAAAATTAACATCATTAAATATTCTTAAATCAAACATATCATTCAATAAGTTATACATGATTCCATGTAAACAATTTTGACGCGTAAGCCTCAACTTCATCATATTAGGATAAATATACAACTCGACATTTTTCGTAAGCCTCGTACTAATCATGTTTCACACATGAAACAAATATTTCACTCCTTTATTTTATGGATTTTGTAACTAATATATTATAACTTGACCAATAATATTATTTTAGGTATGAATCATTACTTGTCAACTGACATTATTAAAAAAACTCATATTTCCTACCAATTTTATTTTAAATTTTTTTTATAGGAAATACTTACAAATTTTGTTATGAAAAAAAATTTGCAAGAAATTGTTGCTAAGTTTTTTACAAAATATTTTGTATAAAATATTTTTCACAACAAATTTTCTTGTAAAGTTTTTTAAAAATTTGCAAGAAAATTTTCATATAATATAAAAAAATTTAGTACTATGAGGACATCATATATCTCAATCATTATATTTAAAAAACCAAATTACCACAAGTAATTTTCAAAAGAGATCGACCAAGCAATCAATTCATAACTAACTCTTCATCCACAATATCCAACATAGTGATTTTCAAAATCTTAATATCCCAAAACTTTCTCACAATTCATCATGCCTCACTTTTATATTATGTATAAATCATTATTTCTCATGACATATTTGCATGCATTCATAATTCAATTATATCATTAATCTATACCATTAATAAAAGGAACTCACCATTTTTTCTACATAATTTTTTTTTTAATTTTACCCTTTTAATAACTATATTTTAAAAATGGGGTGACAAATTGTGGTTACAATTCAAATATGTTGGAATTCTCACTCGGATGGGAGATAAGACAAATTTACAACATATATGAGTGGGTGAACACCTCACCTTACAAGCCAATTTTGTAAAATTGTTAGACTTAAAGTCCATTTCTTAACATGATATTAGAACTATGAATCTTTTATATCACCATCCAGCATATATTGAAGTTCAAAAGATGGAAGATCTATGTTAATGTTTAATTATTATTAGTTTTTATATTTGTTCTTTGTGTGATTTTGATAAAGTGATATATTATAACCTTTATTAGCATATAAAAAAAGAGATTTTATTAGAATTTAAAAAATTGAAGTAAATAGACATTTAAAAATAATTTAAATATATTTTTCTTGTATATTTATTTTAAAAATGTTTTTAAATTTTATCAACTAGATCTCATTAAGGTTTGCAAATTTAATAAATGTTTTGGTTCTCATATAATTTTATTTGGTATTCTAAAATGTATACAATTATAATTTCTTTATAAATATTTGATATTGAAGAAATAAACCCTCATTTTAGTATTGAATATTTGATGATATCATGTCTCATTTACCGTAATTTTTATTATTTTATAAAAATTAATTAATTGATATTGAAATAGTAAAAAAACAGTTATAGAAACCTGTATATACCCGTTACTCGGTGGGAATGAAGATGTAAATGAGACAAAAGTGTGATACATGTTGAATTTGAGTATGAGAATGAAGATAATTTTTTTTAATTTTTTCTATAGAAATGAATATGAAATAATGAAACCATTCTCGTTCTAACCAATCTCATCCCTTTCCAAAAGTTTATATTTAATATCAATAGCCTCTCATACATACAAACATATATTATAGTTTTAAATAAATAAATAACCGAAATGTACATACATACATAGATTATAGTTTTAAATAAAGAAATAACCGAAATGAATATTGGGTTGAGATTAAAATTTAAAAAATAAAATTTAAATTTTTGTATTGTATTTTAGAAAAATACTAATATTTTGGGATGATTATTTATTAGGTGTTTTAGAATTGTATTAACTTTTTAAAATTTTTAAAATCATGATTACGTTATATGTTCTATTATTATAATTTATAATAATTTAAAATTATATTGGCATTTTGACTAAATTATATGAAAATTTCAACGTGGCTTTATATGTCTTCATCTACTTTTGTTATGTTCAATTTAATAAAAAGAAGTTAATATATTAAAATATGCTATTTTGAAAAAAATTGGTTGTAAAATTATATATATATATATATATATATATATATATATATATATATATATATATTTTTTTTTTTTTTTTTTTTTTTTTTTTTTAAAAAATATATATATATTTTTTTATAAAAAATAAATAAAAAAAATATATATATATAAAAATATTTTATTTTAAAAAAAATTTTTTATATATATATATATATATATATATATATATATATATATATATATATATATATATATTTTGTTAATTTTGTTTTGAATTTTTTTTTAAAAAATACTTATAAATTTTATTATAAAAAATAAAATTAAAAAAATTGTTGCGAATATTTTTGTAAAATATTTTATATAAAATAATTTTTATAATAAATATTTTAAAAAATATTTACGAATTTTATAATTTTATAAAAAATAATTACATGTCGATTAAAATTCTTAAAAAAATATTAACATAAGATAATCTCTTTACAAACTTTTTTAATAAATTTATAAAAAAAAAATCCATAAAATTCTTAAAAGAAAATAACAGAAAAAAAATTTCTTTACAAACTTTTTTAATAAATTTATAAAAAGAAATTCCATAAGAGAATTTTTAACAGTTTTTATTTTGGAACAATGAAAAACAAATAAAAAGTAATCTCGTAGAGTTTGTAAAAGATTTCTTCTTTCTTTAAAGTAATTGTGGTTCTGGTAAGAAAGTCAATGCAGAAAGGTTCTTTGAAAAATTTTTGGTTGATTAGTACTGTATGTCAAAATTTTCTTATATGTTTTATATATTAAAGAAAGAAAAATTAAATGTAGACGTTGATTTAAGCAAAATGATGAAATATGAAGAAAAGATAGAACATTGGCCACTGCTAAAGTATCTTAAAAGAAGGAAAAGAGGTTCAAATATTGATGCAGTTCTGACACACATCGTACTTGCTTTTCCTCTTGGCTTCTCAAACTTCTCTGTCACTCTGCTATCCTCTGCTTCCATTATTCAATACTCTTCTCTTTCTGCTTCTTATTTTCTTCCCTTTTCATCACCAACTTCATCTTCCACCTAACATTTTCTCCCTCTTCTTCAATGAAAATGTGCCACACTTTCTTCATCATTTTCCTCTCTTTCTTTACTGCATAATATGTGAAGTTACTTATGATCAAGAAATTAAGCAAAGTTTCAAGAATTTTGAGTTTCTCACATTGTGGTCTTCAGCAAAATGTAATAAATGGTGGTAGGAAAAAGTTGCAGGCTCATGTTTCTGATGTTGCTGGTTACAGGTTACTCTCTTGGTATGTCTTGTTCCTCTCTTCTTTCATTTTATTCATTCCATTTTGGTTATTTTGTTCAATGATTTTGTCTTTTGACTCTTTTTTCTTTGTTTTTTGGTTTTTGTTTCAGTTCTAGGTTTGATTGCTATATGGTAAGATATATGGAAAAAACAAAATGAAGCAACTTGCACATTATGGTGAGTTTTAGGGTTATTTTTTTGTCATTAATATTTAGAAAAAAAAAATTTAGGAGAATTCTATGATGTCTTTTTGTCTTTTTCATTTTAAGATAACATTTTTTCTTGAGTTTCTTGACATGGCTGGGTTTGATGGTTGTGAGTGTTTCAAGCTTTTTATTGTCAGAGTTCAATCTTTTGTCTTTCGGTTTCTCCATTTTAGAGTGAATAAATCTGCACTGAGAAGATGCTTTTCATGGTACTGAATTTTTAAAATACATTAATATATAACAATTTTTAATATATTAATTTTGAAAAAATTAAAATTGAAATTCGTGTTTCACCCTTCAAAATCCAAACTCTATCTATATTTTAGGTTTATTTTATCACAATGTTTGCTTTTATTATTGCCAAAATTTTCTTTACATAATAATTAATTACTCTTGTCCTTCTTGTCTTTTTCTCCTGTGATTTTGGGACATTCTTTGAAAATTGGAATATAAATATATTTTCACTGAAAAGAATAATCCAATTTCTGACAACTTATTAACAATAAGGATACAGTAGTGTTAATGCTACCCTATGGAAACAGAACTACAGAGTTCATGCATGCAGTTAATCCAACTCACTATGAATAAATTTTAAAAACAAAGTTGTGCTTTATTTTGATGAAGAAAAAAACAATATTTTCATGGGCTCAGATTTTTGCAGCTTGATGCTTCAATCGATGAAGGACCAGTTTGAAGAATAAAGCTTAAAGAAAATAGAATAAAAAGGTTACATTTTTCAAATTTATAAATTGAAAAAAGGGAAAATACTTATTCCAATTATTTGAATCAATGAAATATAGCCAAGAAAAATAAATAAATATATACAAAATTTTATATACTTTTATTATCAATATTCTTTCAAAAAATAAAAGAAAAAGTTGAATCGCTATATCACTTTTTTTTTTATTCACTCTTGGAAGAATTGTTCTAAGCACGACAAAAAAAGAAATCTCTCTAACCGTTTTTTTTCTTAAAATAAACGGTAAAGATTTATTAGTTATACCTTTTTTTTTCTATTTTATTTTCTTTCTTCCACTTATCAAGAAATTGTTGATAGGTTAGGCAGCACAATTTTCGTTTTTAATTAATGCTGGTATTTTGTGTGAAGGGATAGGTGAAAAAATTTGAAGAATTTTTTTTTGAAAATTTGTAAATGATTTGATAGATATATTTTTAAGAGATGTGTATTAATAACTTTAAATAAAACTTTCTTTTTTGTCTCAATTTTAGAAATAAAGTGAAAATAAATTAAATTTAGTTTAAATTAATTTTTGTTAATAGAAAATATAATGTATTTCTTAATATCGAGACTCCAAATTCACAACACACAGATTAAAACCTCCTCTTTGCTTCTAATACCAAAAGCTCAAAACACCAAATGTTGCATTCGCTCGTCATGGCTCTTACACAATATATCCCAAAAACAAATACTTTTGTAACACTTAAGTATCTCAAAACAACTTTAAACTCTAACGCAATGTTTAAATTTGTTTTCCCTCCAACAAGTTACTTCAACATGTTCAACTTTCAGCTTGAAACCACTACCAAAATGTGACTTTTTGTTGGACTAGCATATTCTCTCATTGGGAGAGAGGTAGTTATGTACATTATTTTGCAATTAATTAATGAATGCATAATTGGCCCAACGATTAGAGTGTTCTTCCCATTAGGTAAGTATCTGTGCACTTCTGCTTAAATCGGTTACAATGGATTGGGGACCTAAGCCATTCAAATCTTTAAATATATGGTTTTTGGATCCATCCTTTAAGAACACAGTCAAACAGTCTTGGGAGTCTTATTTTGGGATAGGAAATCCAATGACAACTTTAAACGAAAAGCTAAAAAAGCTGAAACATGATTTAAAGGCCTGGAACAAAGAGGTATTTGGAATAATAGGACAAAAGATACAAAGCCTCAGTTCGGAAATAGGGAAGCTAGATCAGAAGGATGATGAAAGTAATTTAGATGAAGGTGATAGATCAAGACGAATGCACCTTCTAAGTGAGTTAAAATTACTCCTACAGAAGGAAAGCTCTCTGTTAAATCAAAAGGCAAAGGTTAAATGGCTTGAACAAGGGGATATAAACTCTAAATATTTTCACTCTAAGATTAGATGGCAAAGAAGCATGAATGAGTTAAAAGGAGTGGATATGGATGGAGTGTGGTGTGAGGATCCAACTAAGGTAAGAGAGGAGGTAAGAAAAACCTTTGAAAAACGTTTTTCTGAACCCAAGAGCCTGAGCATTAATTTACACAATTTTGAATTCCCAAACCTTTCAGAGAATGACAATAGGCATTTAACGAAGGATATAAGCGACAATGAAATAGAGGAAGCCATAAATGAATGTGAAGGAAATATAAAAGCCCAGGCCCGGATGGTTTCAATTTCTCATTCATAAAACATAATTGGGCCACAATAAAGACGAATGTTTGTCAAGCGATAAGATGGTTCCAGACTTAAGGGAAAATTCCAAAAGGGTGTAACGCTTCTTTCATAGCACTTGTTCCAAAAAAACTAAACCCGCTAGGTATGGAGGATTACAGACCTATATCTTTAGTTGGTTGTGTGAATAAGATTATATCTAAGATCCTTGCAAATAGGCTAAAGAGTGTATTACCTAAGATAATAGATTACTCTCAATCGACATTTATTAAAGGAAGAGGACTACTAGATAGCATTTTGGTAGCCAATGAGGTGGTGGAAGAATATAGAGCTAAGAACAAGAGACTGGCAATAATCAAAGTGGATTATGAAAAAGCCTACGACTCAGTGAGTTGGGAGTTTCTATATTATATGATGGTTAGACTGGGGTTTTGTGCTAGGTGGATTGGATGGATAAAAGAATGTTTGGAATCATCGACAGTGTCCATTTTGGTTAATGGGAGCCCTACTAGGGAGTTCTGTCCTAAAAAAGGGCTTAGACAGGGAGACCCTATGGCACCTTTCCTTTTCCTTATAGTAGTAGAGGGTCTAGTAGGGATGGTCAGACAAGCTGTAAAGAAAAAATTTGTATTATGGAGTACATGTGGGATCTAAGGCTATTAACGTGGGACTACTACAATTTGCAGATGACACCCTTTTTATGTGTGAAGCAAAGATTCAAAATGCTTGGGTCATAAAATCTATATTGAGAAGTTTTGAACTGGCCTCAGGACTTAGAGTTAATTTCTTCAAAACTAAAATTGGAGGAGTGGGTTTGGAGGCAACATTACTTAAACAATTCTCCAATATTTTAAATTGTAAACATATGAAAATCCCATTCATGTATCTTGGAATGCCAATTGGTGGAAACCCAAGGAAGAGTCAATTCTGGCAACCAGTGATAAATAAAGTTAGAAATAGGCTTTCTAGTTGGAAAGGAAAACTAATTTCCGTAGCTGGACGGGTGTGCTTCATAAAATCGGTAATTTCTGCTCTCCCGTTATACTATATGTCTTTCTTTAAAATGCCGAAGAGTGTCGAAAAGGAACTCATCAAAATACAAAGAAATTTTCTCTGGGGTTGGGGATCTGAAGCTAGGAAAATAGCATGGGTAAGTTGGGAAAATATTTGTAAGCCAAAGGAGATAGGGGGTTTAGGCATTAGAGATATTGGGAACTTTAACACAGCGCTCCTAGCCAAATGGAAGTGGAGATTGGGAGTGGAAGATCATGGAGTATGGAAACAGATCTTGGATTCAAAGTATGGTTCATGGAGGGTACTCAATGAAGCTAATACCTCTAGGGCAGCTTCAAAGTGGTGGAAAGACATCCACAAAGTGTGTGGAAATACTGAGAGTGGGCGTTGGTTTGACAACTGCATAGAGTGGGTGATTGGTGAAGGAAAAAAGGTCAAACTTTGGGAAGATAAATGGATAGGGGAAGAATCACTTTGTCATAAGTTCCCTAGACTGTACTCTATATCAGAATGTAAAGGAAAATCACTACAAGAGGTAGGACATTGGGAAGAGAACGAATGGATTTGGGATCTAACTTGGAGGAGACAGAGACTATTATGGGAGACAGTGTTGGAGGAACAATTCCTTCAAATACTCATCAACCGAAGCCCTACTAAAGGGAATCCAGATATGTGGAAATGGAAGGAAGAAGGGGAAGGTATATACACAGTTAGGTCTGCTTATAATAGACTGCAAGGAACCCATGATGGGGGAGAGAATAGAGTGTTTGAAATTTTGTGGAAAATGAGAGTTCCGCCGAAGGTACAAGTACTTGGTTGGAGACTGTTTTTGGACAAGCTTCCAACAAAGACTAAATTATTAGCGAGGGGGACTTACTTACAACATAGTCTTTGTGAGTTTTGTTTAGAATGTGAAGAGACTATAGAGCACCTATTTATCTCATGTAAAGAATCCCAAAAAGTGTGGAATATGTGTTATAAGTGGCTAGGCTTAAGCACTGTATCTCATATTATGGTAAGGAACAACTTTCAACATTTCAACATTGTTAACCTTAATAGGCAGCAAAATCTTGTTTGGAAAGGAATGTGGTTAGCAATCATAGGAGAAATCTGGAAACAAAGGAATGGGGTTATTTTCAAGCAATATAAAGTAGACCCTATTGAGATATTTGGTCTTGCACAGGTAAATGCATGAGTATGGATGAAACACAAATTTTCATCTGTAAAATTCTCATATAGTGATTGGTGTCTATCTCCTTATACTTGCTTAAAATCTCTTTGATATGATAATTGCTGTGTGTTTAAGTGCTTCAGGCAAACAGATGAAGGATATGTGTTTAAGAGAGCCATGATTCTTAAGTGAAGGATAGAAGGAAGACTACATAAACTAAAGTAAAAAGGCAAATCAGTAAACAAGATGGAGGAAGCCATAAAACAACTTGAAGGAAAGTCGGTGGATGCTGTGTGAAAGGATGAAAACAGACAGACCAGGACACTAGCAAGACTTCCGTCAAGGCTAAACTTCCGCATATATTTTTTTGGCCAGGGAATCCAAAGCTCATGCTTTCAGCGTTATATACAATCTGCAATATTATTCTGCATCAAAAAGAAGAATTGGTTTTTGTTAGCGTTTGGTATATATTATGTTAGGTGATCTGATATAGATGCTCACTTATGGTCCTTTTGGTTGTGGATCATAATGCTTATATAGATTGTAACCAAGTGTTTTGGTTGGGTTGTGGCTGGTGATGTTATGATACTAAGCTAATGTATCAAATCATACAGGTTTTTTGTATAAGAGTTAGAGCACCCCTCAAGTGCTCTGCTAATTTAATTTTATTCTTTGTTGATAAAAAAAAAAGGTAAGTCATTTTGTCACTTGACAAGAAAATCTTGAAATGACTTAATCTCTTCTTTGGCTTAAGAACTTTCATGTCGCTATAAAAGATGATGAAAAAAATGGTCATCACTTCCCAAAACATTGTGAAAACCATACATTTCAACATCAAAGAAACAAAGTTCATGACATAAACCAAATCAAGAGGGTCAATTAGCATGATAAATAAGTTATTATCACCCTTACCTTGGCATCACTTATGGAGGTAGAGTAGAGTTAGTGTTAATTATAAGTTGAAAGATATGTGAGGGTTGTAATTTTAAATATGTGCAACATATTCCAACTAAAAGTAAGCCAACAAACATTTTAAAATTAAATATTACACATTTTTAATGGCACTTAAAGTAACATTCATGATAAACGTGCATTATTATATTTTTTAAATTAAAGAAATACACAAAAATGGATAACGTAAATATTATTTTATAAAATTTAAATCTGCAACATTTTCTTAAAAAAATAAAATTTAATTTACCTGAAACAATCAATAAGAAAACTAAATTCTAAATTTATAATTTCTTATAAAATAGAATAAACCAAAACAAGAAGATAATAAATTATAAAGAATTGAACTTTCAAAATACGGTTCGTTAGGCCTTTTTTATTTTTACTTTAAGTGGAATCGCTTAAGGAAATAATGGATGTCTATGCATTATATTTTAAATGCATACCCCATATTTGGTTTTAGAGACTTTTTGTGAGAAATAGTTAGCGATGGTACGATTCTTCCACGAAATTCGTTACACTTACTCACTTTCAATTTTGTCACAAATTTTACAATTTTATAATAAATTTTAATATAATTTTATAATTTTATAAGAAATAATTATTCATAAAAGAATTACCTGTTAATTAAAATTTTTAGGAAAAAAAAATCTTTTTTTTAAAATTTATTTAACAAATTTATAAAAAATATTCTCAATGAAAATTTTGAGTAGTATCTTATATGAAGAAAGTTCACAACTTAAATACCAAGTTGAAGCAAAGTAATTTTTCTTTTTAGTGAATGAGGGGCTGTAAATACTGGTGAAAGATTTACTCCATGAATAAAAAACTTAAAATGTTACTTCACTTGTTCTTACTCTCTTAAAATGTAGAATTGCAGCAGAAATGTAATGAAGGAAAGTCATGCATTTAACAACCTTACAAACTGGTGAGTCCAAAATATAAGTATGAATAGAAAAGGGTCATTTTGGCCCATAGGTTTGAGGATACTGTGGAGTTAAACAAATCACTCCCACAACACAGTTACCACTATCACTTAAAATAATATAACATCATACATAATCCTTCCAATAATTTCCTTGATTCTTCACATAAAGAAAGTATCAAATAGAAATGCAAAAACATTTAACACTTTTCAAACACCAAAAATATTTAATACTTTCTTCATGTGATTGATAATTTAGAAGGATTATCAGAAAGATACTGTAAGATAAGAAGATTTAGAATTATTCTATGATTATCTTTTCAAGAGCATCTAGGATACATATACATTGATGATATAATTAGATCTTGCCCTTATTTCAATTTTGCATAGCCAGAGATTAAACAATCTTCTACTAGACCTGATTAGAGAGGCCTAAATTTGTTCTTGTATCTGGAAGTCCAATGAACAATTCAGTCACCACATCTGAACTTGGACTACTTTCTGCACAGTTTTGGGGTTGATTTTCATTCTGATCCTTTGTTGCTGCTACCTGTAGATGCATGCCATGCTGCACAAAATTTCTGTTTTATGCTACTGAGATATGAAAACTATGGGGGATTTTTCATGTATTTGACCTAAAAAACTTGAAGTTCATGCTATTCTATTTTTGTTACCATTTGAAGAATATAAAAAAAGAATCTCAAACTCCAAATGAACTGATTCCAAATATTGCAGTGACTTTACCTTCTCAGCGAGCCTTACATCTTCAGTGAGCTTGGCATTTTCATCTGTTAGGGCTTTTTCCTGAATTAAATTACAAACACTTCAGTCAGAATCTCTTTGATGTATTTTTTCCAGCTTTCAGAACTTATGGAAAAGGAATTGAACCTTGAAGCAACTTTTTAGGCATCATAAACACAGAATAATACAGAATAGTGATGCTTCTAAGACAAACCTTCAGGTTCATAATTGGTCACAAATATGCTGCTAAATGCTTGTTTGGTTTAAATATACAAAAGTACTATACGAATTTCAACACAAAATCACACGTTTGAAGCCATAAATAGAGAAAAAACACTGTTACTTCTGAAATGAAAGTAGTTTTAATCTCTCTCAACCATAGCAAAAATCAATTTTTCCACTTCTCAGTGATACAAAAGAGGCTATAACTTGCAACCATTTTGAAGAAATGCAGACATGTTACCTTTTGCTTGAGTTGCTCAATTTGTTCCCTGAAAACCTGGAGCTGAAGAACGAAAGTTGAGATTTTTAAATATCTAATATAACTTTTAGAAATTTTAATAGTAAAATGGTTAATCATTCTAACCTTTCTTGCTCGAACAATACTTAAACTCCTCTCCAACTGTTGTTCAATCCGTAGCAATTCCTCAACGGAACAAGACCCCACACCTTCTCCCAAGAATTTCCTGAAGGAATGAAATACAATGCACCATGTTCTTCCATTGTGAGTGAATGAGTGAAAATAAACAATTTGTCAAGGTGAAATGAATTTAAAAATCTTAACCGTTTTGCAGCTTCAAGAAGTTCAATCTTCTTCATCATGTTTGCTGCTTCTAGCTTCAGATGCTGCAAAATATTATTAGACAAGTTATTCAAATCTCAGCACTTTAAGTTGAAACAGTGATATGATAAGAAAATAAAGTAAGTAGACTTAACTTCTGCAAAGTATATATACATTTTTACATGATAATGAAATTGTTAATATATTCTTAAAAGTTACTTATGCAATCTAAACTTTATTTTACCAATCGATTTTATAAGATTGAGAAATTGTATTTTGGTTATACATAAAAGAGCATTAGCACTTAACTAAAACAACAAATGGAGCTTCCTAAGAAGAAACAATTTCTACCTGTCTTAAACAAAGGTAATACAAAATCGATGTGGGAATAATTTTTTACTTTTATCCAAAATTGTTTTTTTTTTTTTTAAAAAAGGCTTCATCTCTCCGACAATAAGGGAAAGCACTTTGAAAAATAAAGAATTATTACACATTAATTAAAAATTAATTACAGATTTTTCTTACTAATTTTTTCAATTATTTGTTGGTAAACTTTTTTTTACAGTATATATAAAGCATTTATTAGTTTTAATGATGACTAATGTAAAGTGCAGAAGCAATTGTTTAGGTTCAGTTGAAAATTTGTTTTGAGTACAAAAGTAGAGATTTTTAGTAGTGGCTATGTAAGCAAATGATGACGAGAAGAATGTTTAGTAGATTTTTCTGATGGGTTCTTAGAGGATTTCATTTAATTAACCCTAATGTTTAGTTAGGGTTCTCCAAAGTTGAAAGTGCATAACTTACACTTTTTAGTGACCATTTTCATTATTACACTACAAGAAAATGTCTTATTAGTAACCAATTTTAGTGATTAAAAGTTGTTAGTCACTATAGTGACCAATTTAGATACCAATTTACAAAATTAAAATTTATTGGTTACTAAAATAGTCACTAATATAAATAAAAAATTATAATTGGTCACTAAATTTGTCACTAATTAATTAGAGAGCAATTTAGTAACTAAGTTATTTTGGTAGCCGAAACTTAAGTAGCTAATTTTTAGTGATCAGTTTTCTTTGGTAGCCAAAACTATGGTAGCTAATTTTAAAAACTAATTTAGTGACTAATTATAATTTTTTATTCATAATAGTAACTATTTTAGTAACCAATGATTTGTTTTACTTTGTAAACTTGTATCTAAATTAGTAATTATAGTAACTAACAACTTTTGGTCACTAAAATTGGTTACTAATGAAATATTTTCTTGTAATGTTATTTCTTTTATTGGATGAAGTAACAAACTTCTTAAAATATGAAATATTATTATGTGGGATGTCAATAATTATCTTAATTAATATCACTCTTTCATTGAACTTGGAGTTTTATAGTTTTTTTATATTTTTTGAATGTGTTGAATAATATTACTATGAAGGATTACCTCTTGGGTATACTATTGTTTTGAGTGATGGGTTTTGGCTGATCTTTGAAGGAAACTGTGATGGTTGGACTGTCTTTTGAACAACATGGTTGAGACCTCAAGAATGTTTTGAAATTGATGGATTCAACTTGATGGTCACTAGCGTAGCGTATACACAGGCGCTATTATAAAATCGTGTCTGTGTGTACATATTTTTTAAATATAAATGATATTATGTTAGTAAGTGATAAAAATGTAATATTATTAAATTAATATATAAAATAAATTTATATTTATTAAAAATAAAGTGAAATAAATAAAAAAATTAATTGTTAATGAATAAAAAAAAAGAAAAAAAGATAAACAATTTTATAAAAATAGGTAAAAATAACTGTTAATTTTAAAAAGTTTAATAAATAATTATATTATAAAGGGTAGAATTGGTATTATGAAATGTGGACACAAAAATAAATCTTCTTTATATATTGTTATAGATTTTGAGGAGACCCATGATGGTACTATAATAGAGTCATGGTTAAGGTTTTTAAGGCAATCTTATTGTAAGGGAAGTGATTATATATATAAGAAGAATAAAAAAAGAAATTATATTGAAAAAGATGATAATTGACACTACTTCTAATCCAAAACTTTAAAACAATAGATTTATGAGTATTTTCTCTTCTATAATGTTTAATTTTGTCATTTCTATCCAATGTGAAATTTTGACCAATAGTTAGATTATTCCCGACACTAATACCTTGTTCTTTTATTTATATTTTAGTAATTACTAATAGAAAAGAAAAATTGTGCTGTTAGTTGTTTCACTCTCATGTGTGTCTTAGTGAATCTCTTTCCTGCAAATTCATTAGTTTCTAGTGTTCATGAGATTTGCAAACTTACTCAGGAGTCACTTCTTTTTGGTAGGTTTTCATTGCCAATTGCAATTAGTATGAGGTTAACTTTAGTATACTATAGTTTCTGGGATATTTTTTTAGCAGTGAAAAAGAATTTGAGATGTAGTAATCCATATCCATATAAAAAACATACAACCCTTAATTAATTGGATAGTCTTGGAAAATATCCATACACTGAGCTTCACAACTTTAGCATCCTTGACAAATTACAGATTAAAAATATACATAAGCATCAAAGTAATACTACCAAATCTCCTCACCATTTAGAGCCCATAAATCATCACACCCCAGTTATTAGAGATGTAAATTATTGAAAAATGACAAAACAAGTTTTTTTTTCTTTTTCTTTTAATTAAAATGGGCTCGCTAAAATAAAACAAAAGTATAAGAAAGACGTTAGAAAGTATATATAAGTCCAATTCTATAAAAACTCATTTGTAAGATGCCGATTGTCTTTTCTTTTAAGTTATAGGTTGACCTAGTAATTAATAGAGTTGCAATTTGTGATAACGTGTTCAAAAGAGGGGTAGATGCAACAAGTCACGTGTGTATGTGTGAGAAATCAAAGCAATACCTATTTTTTGATTGTATAGTAGCAAAAAACTTGTGAAAGTTGTGCAATAAATGGGTTGACATTGTCATGATACACCAAAATATACCAAAAAGGCATTTCCGACAATTTAACTTTTTAGGGATAAACAATAAAAATAGTTTAGTCTAGAGTGTTTCTATTTTGTTGCAGGTGGAGATACCGAGAGTCAATCTGTCTAAAGAAAGAAACACCTGAAGGTTTCAAATTTTCAAATCTATAAAGTGTAGTAGGAATGGAAGAAAGAAAACTCAATGAGTGTGCTTATCTGTTATTTACATTTCTATCCTTAACTTCTTCGTGTAAAATTTTATTGTTTGAACCTTCTTTTCAGATGTTTTTGTAAAAGGGTTGGAATGTCCAAAGTGTTTTCAATTAATACATTCATTATTACTGATAAAAAAAAAGTTATAATTTGATCATATCTCTAATTGATTTGAGATTTTCTATACTTTTTTCCTAATGCTAAAATTTTGACATCTTGAGAATGAGATTCAATAACGATAGGAGATGACACAATAAGTTTAACTACTAGAATTGGTTATGATATCATATTACAATTTTTTTAACAAAACTAATTTTAAAAGTGAGGTTTACATTCATTTATATACCATAATTTGATTATATCTTTAGTGGGTAAGATATACAACAGAAATTTAATTCAACTTCAAAAAAATCAATCTATAAAGTTAGATTTACATCCAATTACATACAATACTTTAATCATAACTCTAAATAATGTAAATCTCCAATATACAACTCACATCAAGAATTTGACATGTTGAGCATGAGTATTTATAGGTAAAATAATAGTTGTATGGTGACAAATAACACGATAAACTTATTAAACCTTACTATAATAAAGTATATTTTACAACTAATTAAATTGAGATATTAAACATACCCTTTGAGAACAAGTATATATATATATATATATATATATATATATATATATATATATATATATATATATATATATATATATATATATATATATATATATATTTATTTTT
>Ga0214544_1005012_pt1 | contig 26056 bp, 8 predicted proteins | sample CNSS3metaG_FD_160074 | JGI IMG/M metagenome (GOLD analysis project Ga0214544, IMG submission 160074) | Root nodule microbial communities from cowpea collected in UCLA plant growth center, Los Angeles, California, USA - CNSS3 | ecosystem: Host-associated > Plants > Roots > Nodule | place: USA... | reverse complement strand
AAAAAATTAATTTATCTGAAAAAAAAATAAAAAAAAAAAAAAAAATTTTCATGGCTTGACACGTGTCCTGTACGGACACGGTGTTAACTCCAACTTAACGGAGAAGACCAAATTGAATCTCTTTAGAAAATTGGGGTACCAAATTGAACATTCCTAAAGTTCGAGTACCAAATTAAACTTTTCGAAAAAGTTTGGATACTAAATGTGTATTTATACCTAAAATATTCAAATATATTATCAGTTTTTTTATTTGGTAAAATGCTATTTATTTTAAGTTTTTACTTTTCAATTTTTTCATTGAAAATTCAATAAATATCAATTTCGTAAAATGAGGACTAATAAATTTAAGATCTTAAAAGTTAAAATGCCAGGAAAATATTTAAAATTGAAATACAATTTGGAGAAATTCATTTAAAAGTTTATCCACCATCTCTATTTTATTTTTTCTTTAGACTTTATTTAGAATGTCTGACAACTTTGGTCGCGCACTTCTCGCAGCATTGATTTCATTCATGGTTTTTTGTATTTTTTTAATAAATTTTAACTTTCAATAGAAAGGATTTGAAAAGTAAATAATGATACACATGTATTTATCTATTATAAATTTGTTGCTTAATTTTGTATACTTTTAAGTATACATCAAGTGTTAGATGTACTTTTTTAGTATAAAATTACTTTCTTAAAAAATATTTTAGAAAATATATTCCTGTTACATGAATAAAAAACTTATTAACTTCCATCATAATTTTAACAACAATGATTTTCAACTAGGAATTATGACAAAATGCAAGAGTTAGAGTTTGATTATATTTTTTATTTTTTAAATATTTTTTATCAAATTTATTTTATTAGGTAAAAATTCATTTTTATTCTTATTAAATATTAACTTTTTATAAAAAATAAAAGATCACAATAAATAACATGATATTTAATATTAAATTTTTTTGTCTAGTATTGGATGTCAAGTGTCAAGTAGCAACGAATAAAAGTCAAATTATTACAAAATATATATATAAAAACTATTAAATGTGTATGTTATGAAATTAAAAAAAAAAAGTCAATATAAATCTTATAAATTATGATAAAAACAAATTTTACTTTTTTATCCAATTTAAAAAATTAGACATTATACTTATACATGTCCTGAACTAATGCAAGGAGTTCTCTCAAAATCGAAACGTAGAGTTGTCAGAATGGGTTGGAACTTGCAAGCTAGTCCCGCTCACCACAGGTTCGAACTGGGTTACGTTAAAATCTTTTTACAAATTTTAATACAAGTTGATTTTTGACCTGTCTCACCTAGAATCCGGTTCATCCAAGTTGAATCCGTAGTGAGCCGATTAGCTCACCAACCCACAAATAAAGGGTCACATAAGTATTTTTTATTAAGTTGAGCTTTATATTTGGATCATGTTATGTTATTTTTTTTAGTCAATACATAGATAATTTGTATTTTTATAATTTTGATTTGTATTTAGATTGTATTAAAGTTTATTTGGGTTTTATTTAGAATTATAATTAGTTTTGACTAAAATAAATAAATAAATAATATATTTTTTTTAATTAAGTAAGCCCGTGAACGAACTCATTTAACCCACCAACCCATAGTAGACCAGGTCGGGTTGAATTTTTTTTGACTCGCTAATAAATGAGTCTGATTGGGTTGCCTCACTAAGTGATCATAATGGATCGAGCTGAGTTAGACCGAATTACCCATTTTGACAGCTCTATCAAAATAAATTCATTTATCGTCCTTGTTTTCAGCTAGTTAATGATGTAAAGTTTATTACACTAATCATGCATAAAAATTAAAATTATTAATGTTTAACTATTATTTTTGTTATGACAACTTGTAATTGAATTATAATATTTTAACTAATGCAAAAACTGATCATTCAAAATTTGGTAGATTAAATTAAAATTACCACTCCAATTTTTAAAATTAATATTTTAAACATCATAAATCAATGTTTTTAACTCACTTTGCTAGGATAGATCAATTATCCGATCCATTCTAACAAAGGATCAATCCAAAACGGTTTAGCTGACTCCTTTTACTACCTCTACTATTTCCTACACAAAAGGAATAAGTTTTAATAGATCAGAGATGAAATTTAAAAAACAAAGTATATTTCTTAATTTGATACAATGCACTAATATTAAAATTTTAAATTTAAATCGGAATCAACTAAATCTCGATAATAACATTTAAGAATAAAAAATATATATATATATATATATATATATATATATATATATATATATATATTACTGGATACAAGAAAAATATTGCTGACCAGTGTGGAAAAATATCCTAAAAATACTCTGTTCCAATAAATTAGCCTCAAAATGCAATGAATAATAGCGTGGTCCATCCATGAGTTGATAAGTTCAAAGAAACAGAAGACAAGTAAAACTACACTACATTAAATCATTACAATTACAATCAATATGTCACCATTCATTAGTCTTCATTTTCAAAATCGAGAGTTGTTTTGACCTCTTCCAGCCACATAACCAGACATGGATGCTGCTTTCCTTTTTCTTAGGTATATGATTGAGCCACTGATTAGTAACAAAAATATTACCACCCCCTGTACCAAGTTTTCCACACAATCACATCAATATTTTAACACAACCTTGTTTATCATACCTAGTTCAATAATGTAACGGTTCCACAAAAATCATGTATACACAAACTCATGTTCAAAACTTCATTATTCTGTATAATGCTCATTCACGAACAATATGATGCACTCTCAGTCTCCTTATAATGCCAAAACAATTTACCCAAAACAGACCTTAATGATGTTGTTGAAAACAGAAAGCTTTTCCAGCAGATCAGATCAAGATAATAGTGATTTTTTTTCTTTTTAATTTATTTCTCATGACAACAAAAGTTAATCCTCTAAGGTGGATATATTAGTTCAACAGAATAAAGTGCACACCATATCAGTTCATTTTTTCCAATCAACAAAGTTCCTAAGCTAAGCTACTAATCTACTTCAAGAAAAGAGTGAGCTAAAAGCTTAAGATTACCTCAAAATTAAGCACTGACAACTTCTCTTCATTAACTGGGGTTATACAGCTTCTATAAGTGATGTAAGCCTGGGAACTATTATCTGAAGACGATGAGTCTTCTGCTAATCTTCTATCTGATTGTGAATGAGTATACTCTCTAGTAACATATGACACTTTCTGAGATTCTGCAGTACCATCACCAATTTCTAAAGAAGATCGACCTTTTCGAGACTTTGTTTTCTTTGCATCCTTTGTTGAATCTTTGATTTCTACACATTTGAATGGGATTCTGTAGCCAGTCTCACTGCAGCGATATTTGCTGTCACCCTACAACTCCCCAATAAAAGCTTGCAGATAAAAATAAAGAGGCCATGAAAAACAACTAAGCAAATAACATCTAATGTAGGTCACATCAAGTAAGAAAGACCGAGCAAACTTGCAACGAAAAGCTAACGACCAATTCCAAACATACACATAAAAAGAGGTTTCAATCTTTAAATCACTTCACAAAACTTCTCATGGATTAGGAAAACTTGATATTAAGAACTTGAATCTTATTTCAGGCGATAATGGAAGTATGTGACAATAAATTAACATTAAGAACACGAACCCATTCATTCTCTAGCCCTTTCGCATCACATCAACATTTATGTTCAAAATCAAGTCCTTGTTGTGAACAAGCCTATACAAAGATATATAATCTACTCAAATCCATTATGTTATAGTAATCCTAAATCAACAAATAACTTAGTGGAATACACCAAAAACTGCATTTGGATCAGTATACATAGGCTATTCATATATATTGCATCAACCTTAATCTCATTAATAAAGCTTGACGATCTAGCTAGTTGCAAAATGAAAACGACTACACTTATACACCGTTCAATTCTCTATCAACAATCAAATACTATATACCCTAAACCCAGAAATGACAATAAATAAAATCAAATACTCAGAGTGAAACCCCTATTTATGAGAAACTCCGGTTATCTTAGAGCAATTGCAAACTAGAATAAGATCACACCCCAATTTGCGAGGGAAAAAGAGAACCTTCTCAGAGTAGAGGCAGGGGACACAGGGGCCCGAAGGAGCACATTCAAAGGTAACATTAGTTCCTGAGGGCTTTTCTTTGAAACTCAAAAGAACTCTGCGCCCAATTCGGTTTCTATGTTGAGGTTCTTCGCTGTCCCAATCCCTGCCCAGTTCAAACAACGCACAAAAGATTCCAACTTTAAGAGAAACTAGATCAAAGCAATTTTATGGATCACCAATCAGGAACTCAAAATGCGAACTTTATACAAAACCATGGATGCAGAGAAGAGAGTGAAGCTTACGTTTGTTGCCCTAAAGCGGGAAAGGGAGAAATGGCGCAGAAGAAGAGAAAGATTGGAAGAAACAATTTGGGATTTGCAAAATTCATTGCTTACTCTGTGTCTTTCTTTCCCCTTCTCTCTTTCCCTGAATATGAATGAAACCTGGTATGAACCAAATCTGTTTTATTCATTAATATTAGAGTTGTGATAGGTTAACAGTTTCTAATATGAAGTCCAAATCATTCTTAATCAGAAATTCAGTTAAGTATTTACTTAGATGAAGCTTTTATTTTATATTTTCTTGTTGTTTTTATTTGTTGAATCACTACACATTCAAATAAACTCGTTATAATTTCCTTTAGTTTAATTATTCTCTCTATTTTTTTATAGTACTCATATAACTACTTCATAATAATTAACAAAATTATGTTTATATTATTGTTTGGGTTAAATATGTTTTTATCTTTTAATTTTAAGAATGAATTTTAAAATTAGTCAATTTTAAAATTTTGGATTAATTTAGTCTATCATCTTTCTAATTACGTAGATATAATTATTTTAATCAAATTTTTTTGTTAAGTTTATGATATTTCGTACCCATTCTAGGATTGTATTTGAGTTGTTTATACTATTTCACACATTTTTGCTTTAATGTTAAGTCAAATACTATTATGAAATGTATTTAAAATGTCAGGTAAACTTAACAAAATTTGATTAAAATAACTAAATTTATGTATTTCAAAATATAAAAGATTAAATTGATTCAAAATTTTGAAATAAACTAATTTCAAAATTCATTGAAAATTAATAAATAAAAACATATTTAATCCTTATTTTTTTAATATTGCCTGCGAGACATATTTTTATTCATTTTTAGATATTTTTTAATATCTCTCATTGTTAATAAATTTATTATGTTCATGTAAAATAATCACAACAAAGTTCCTGAAATATTTTTATAGTTAAATTTCCAAAATACATAAGATACTAATATATTATTTATTGAACCAAAAAATGCACCCATAACAAAGATATTTTTTTGTAAAAATTGTTGATACAAAAATATTATGTGTTGAACCTTATAAAAAAAGATCAAACATAATTTTTAATTTGAGTTTACAATAAAGAGCAAAATGAGTAATAAATTTGAATGAAAACTTTACCACTTATAATTCCTTAGCAGATTTTTTTTCCTTGAAAGAGAAGTTTAGTGATTCTGGAAGAGTTATGAAGGTTCCCCTGGAAATATCTAAGTACCTTCACAGCTTTGTCTGAGAACTGTTCACAATCAACAATATTCGGAGGTGACAGAAGAAAATTGTGGAGTGTAGAAAAAAAAATCTTAAGCCAACATGGAGCTTACAAGTTTATATCGGCATATGGATATTGTGTGTTTTAAATTGAAAGCCCTTTTCAATTGGGCCAAAGTAATAAGCCCATCTAAAAAATAAGTGTTACTTATAACCAAGAAAGAGTGTTAAAAGAAACTATTTCAAACTGAAATATTAAAAAATTGAATGAAATTCGACTAAAAAAACGTAAAAAATTTGCCAAATGCAGACTGTACTATATATTAATTTCAATAAAAAATATTACAAAAGTATATATATTTTCATATTTGAGTTTTAAACAAAATGTTACTAACACGCAGATAACAATATTATTCATTCATGTAACACTATATAATCGTTAGGTTATATACAGTAATAAAAAATATTAGATTACATAATTTTTTCTTTTGCAAATTTGTTAATAAAATTTGTAAGAATTTTTTTTCTGTTATTATTTCTAATAATTTTAATTGACAGATAATATTTTGGTGAATAATTATTTTTTATAAAATTATAAAATTCGTATGTATTTTTTATCTAATTTATTGTAGAAAGTATTTTATAAAAAATATTTTGTAAAAAAGTTAACAGTAATTTTTTGCAAAAGAATTTTCATAGCAAAATTTATAAGTACTTTTTATAAAAAAAAAAAATGAAAATAAAATTAATAAAAAATATAAGTTTTTTTAATAATGATAAATAAGTTTGATGCTTTACAATTACGTTGGAACATTGTTTCTAATGAAACAGATTCCTATGTTTAAGTTTTTTGCAAATGTTCCCTTTGATTGTACCAAACAAAAAGACAGCCTGTCTTTATTGGATCTAAATCAACTCTGTCACATTTATTTGTGTCTTAGTTGTATTTCGCTAATGAAATTGACATATAAATTAAAAAAAATATTTATTTATTTTTAATTTTATCTATACTCTTTTTTTCAAAGAAAAGTTATATAACTAGTTAATTTTGTAGGAAAACAGTCTTATGATAATCAATAGAGTAAAAATTGTATTCGTTAAAAAATAGAAAAAATAAATAAATTTACACACACACACACATATATATATATATATATATATATATATTATATTTCATGTCTCAATTTTTATTGGATAGACACAAGAAACAGACAAATAAATCTTATACATAATTTGGTTCGGGTCGTGGCATACAGATTTTATATATATTTGTTAGAGTTAGAGAACAAAGGTTAAGAAAAATACATGCATATTTTATTATTATTTTTGTAATTATAATATCATTTTCATTGTAGTCATTTTATTATTATCATTATTTAATTATTTTAATTATTAGCATCATTACGAATATAATTATTAATATCATTATTATTTTCATTACTATGACACCAATTATTGTTATTTAGTCAACAAACAATAGATATAATATTAGATATGCTTATTTCTCTTATTCTTATTTTATAATGTTCTTCTCGTGACGCCTATGTCATTTGTTACTTTTACCATCAAACCAGCACTAAGTACGATAAGTACAAGAACGCAAACTCTTTGTTTTTATTACCTTTTCTTGTTTTTAATCATAAGATAAAATTATATCTTAACTAAAGTAATAAAATTAAAGAGTTAAATATGATTTTAGTTTTTGTAAAATTGAAATTCATTTTTGTTTGAAATTTGATTTATTTTAAATTTATAACTTTAAAAAAGAATTGATATAATCATTTTGATCAAAATGTGCTAATTCTTTTAAATGTTAAAATGATTATCGAAATTGGCATTTAATTTAAAATATGTCAAACGGTATAAACAATTTAAACGTCAATTCAAAACGTCATTTGACACATCAAAAATATTTAATGAAATCGAGTTAGAAGAACAATATTCATTTATTTTCAAAATATGAGATCAAATTGTATAAAAGTCTTGATGATGGACGAGTTCTAATTTCACGTTAAAACTTAAATATTAAAAACATATTTAACTTTAATGTTAAGAAAATGAATTTTTAACATAATTTAACTCTATAAAATCAATTTATACCATAATATTTATATACACTTATATATTATAAATTGACTTTATTTCTAATATAGAACATCCAACTTCCAATGTTAGAATGAGTTAATGTAGCTTGTTTTAAAAATCATGTGTATGTTAAGCTTAATTTGATTTAGTTTTTCTCTCAAAATACTTAAAAAAAAAGGTATATAGTTACTTCCCCCTCAACAAAGGTGAATTTTCATTAGGGTTGGGAAAGCAAAGACGCAGCTTGTGTGATGGAAATGGAAAATGATTGAAAAGGCAATGTAGATGTTAAAGTGTTTACACCCAAAATCAAAATATCCGAACCACACTGTTTGAAATCACGCTCAAAACAACACACAGTACAGATTCTGACGCACACTTTAGCCCAAAAGGGTTGGCTTTATCTGTAGTGGATGAAAAGGTTGAAAGAAAAAAAAAACTGTGATAAAACGAAATGAAAGTAGAAAAAGGTAAAAATAGAAGATAGAAAGATAGGTAGAATAGAAGTTTGGCCACAAATTGAGTGTTTTGTGGATTGGTGCAGTTGCCATGTGCATTTGGTTTGATGAATGTAGGAAAAACAAAGACAGCTCAAGAACTTGAAGCAGAGGGAATCAATGCTTCCACTCTCTCTCCAACACAACAACACTTTTTCTATCTTCTATTGCAACACTTCCTTCTATTTTCTTTTAACCTAATTTCTTCAACATCAATTTGGGCACCCTTCAATTAAGGATGTTCATTTCTTGCAACATTAATGTCTGATAGTTCTATATGAAAATTTTTGTGGTGTTTCCTTATATCAAATATAAATTTATTAAATTTTTACTTATGAGATATTCAATTTGTGATTACATGAGTTAAATATGTTTTTCTTTCTAAATTATTATTAAATCTTTTGTTTTATTTTAAATTAAGTTGTAAAATTACATTTTATGAATCATCCAAACAATTTGGTATTATTTTATTGTGAAGAAGTCTTGTCAGAATAACACGACACGATTTTAGTACGTTATATTTTTAAGTTAAATTTGTGTGAAGATGACACAACTTTATATTTCAGTGTTGATAAAAATTGTGTCATTTTGACACAATTTCATTTTAAAATATTTTAAATTAAAGTTATGTCACACTAACACGACTTTAATTTTAAAAATATTTTGCATTAAAATCGAGTTACCTTAGCATGACATATTCTCAATAAAATCATACCACCTTGAGATTATTTTGCCCTCCATGGATAATGATATTTTGATTCACTTTTTTTGACTTATCTTTAACCCACTATTCCAATTATCCTTAAATTATCTATTTGTATTTTTTGTAATAGTGTGATGTGATAATTTAGAGGTGATTGAATCGGTGAATTAAAAGTGAATCAAAATATCATCTGACCATTATGTTTCCAAACATGTTTGTTATTCATATATGAAGAATGTTTTGAAGAGCTATTAATTTCCTTTTGAATCCTTCCGTTTGCAAACCTTACACTAGTGATATATAAAGTATTTAAATTCTCATCCTAGTCATCTATTTGAATTTCTTGCATGCTAATACATAATCATTTACAAGAAAAATACTTGGTATAGGTTCCACATCTATTGTTGTGGCTACAAAATAGGACAAGAAAGTCTATAAGAGATAGCATTGTTGTTAGTGGCAATTGGCAAATGTCATGAACATGTTATATGTCAGAAGCTATGTTTCACTACAAAACTGGCACCACAAGATGGAACCCCCATGTGGCCAAATATAACTTAACTTGGCAACAACACTTTTCAACAAGACACAAACATCACACAACACAACACAAAAAGGACACGTAGATTCCTACCTAATCAACCTACACAAGTTGAAGGTACCAAACTTTGTGACACCAAGTAAACCATATCAGTGTCTATGTTGAGAACTATACCAACAAAATTTACGGAAAGATTCGAAAAGATTTTCATACTACTTAGGGTACAGCCAAACAACAACGTGCATGTACATATGTATGTACAATTTTCTTTAATTTTCATTTTTTGTTGCATCAATTGGTGTGTAATTCAAGAACTTAGAGTCTTTCGCACCCAATAAAGAAATATTCCCACTCTACAATGTATCAACCTATGGTTCATGCACATCATTATGATAAAACATTGTTAAAGTTTATATATATTATAAAAAGGAAATTACTCTACCATTCAAAAGAGACCTAATGGTAATTTTGAGGTCTTAAAAGGGTAAACTCTTACGTTTTATATGTGTAATATGGTAAAAATTTAAATGTAAATCTCCTTTTTACGTTGAATAAAAATAAATAAATTAAATTATATATGAAGAAAAGACATTTAAACTCGTTATTTTTAATGACTAAACCTTTCTTCAAACAAATGTTTTAAGAATTACAAAATTAATACTTCACATGATAATATATACACACAAAAAGGACAACAAGAAAATTTTGTAACTGTGAAAAAGATTTGTTCATATTTCTAAGAAACAATAAATATTTTTTTATAAACTCTTTAAACAAAAATATTATTTTTTTCACATAAATTTGTTTTTGCGTTAAAATAACTTTGATGTCTATTGTTGATCTCTTTAATGATTTCTTTCTTGTGAGGTATTGTTTTGTTCACAATATACTGTTTGGAACGTGATTTTGATACGTTAATAAAAAATGTATCACGTGACAATAGTAAAAAATAAGTTTTAATATTTAAGAATCAACTTTCCTAACGTTACTTAATTAACTAAAGATAATTATTTTAAATAATATATTAATATAATATTCATTTGTTTTAAAAATTATATTTAGTTGTTGAATCTTTAAAATATTAACTTTCTAACTATTTTAATTTTCATGTAACATGTCACTGTGAATAAAGTGTTTATATACCTTCACTTCATATACCTAAATATTTGAATAGAAAGTTCATAATATAAATTTATTTAAATTCCCCACGCCGTAATAATGTTTATAAAGTTACGATATTATTACTCTTTAAATTTAATAAAGTCAAAATGAAGTAAAAAATATGTTACATAAATAATTTAAAATTAAATTCCTTTTCAACAAAAAACGTTTGCTTCATTTTTTGTAATTTTTTATCTCGATTTTTAAATGATTTATTTTCTTAGGAACGCTAGTCTCATCTCAGTTATCTATTTAACAAGTTTACTTTTTGAAATCTATATCAGATATTATTAATTACAAATTTCAAATTATTTTCACAACCTTATCATACTTAAACTTCGTTTTTTTTTTTTTTTTTTTTTTTCTTTTTTTATTTTTTTTTTATTTTTTTTTTTTTTTTTTTTACTGTGTCAATTTTTTTTAGTATTATCATATATCAGATTCGTATGTAGAAGATACAAAGATGATTTAAAGAAATTATATTGTTGCAACTTTCTTTGAAAGCAACAATTGGGATTTCTTTAATCAAGTGTAATCACAAAACAATATAATACTTTTTTTGTATTATGTTTCTATCAATTAAACATTTTATATTTCGTTGACAGATATGTTTTTTGACTAATGCCATTACTTTCTTAAATTAATTTTCAACTTAGATAGAACCAACTTTTCAATATTAGCGGTGAACTTTGGAGCACACAAATCCAACAAATCAAATGCCATGTGTGAAGGTCAATGTTACATTACGTATCTAAATGATTAATATATTAAACTCAAAATTAAATGATTAAGATATCGTTTAAATTTGATATTTAGTGAAAAAAAATTGTTAAACTATTAGTTGTCCATATTGTTAAATTAGTTTAAAAAAAACTTGTCACATCACCGAAGTTCGTTCTTATATCTTTTTAGTATACAAAATTTATTTAAGCTTTTTCTTCTTAATTATATGGACACGGTGCTCAATGTAAAAGAAATGTAATCTCTTTTTTGACTGTTTTTTTTTTTTTTGGTTTGTCATATTAAAAGGTAACATGAAATACAGTATGAATATTATTGTTTCAGATTTGACAGAAAATGTTGACCCAAGTCTTCCACTACAAATTTGCATAAGATAACAATTAGGAAAGAAATCAATTATTTGGATAGGTGATTATAAGAGGAAAAAATATATTAAAAAGTTTGTTCATTTGTTTTTATTTGTTATACTGCATAAAAATATTTAATAGTAAAATAATTATACTGACACACACTTTTCCCTCTTTTTTTTAGTCCTCTCATCTTAACCAATATATTATTGATTTAAATACAACTAATTTCCAATTGTAGTTACTCAAATTAAGTGAAATGTATGGTCTAGTATTTTTTTTCCAAGTATATATGATCTAATTTTTATTTATAATTTATACTAAAAATATTAATTCCACGAGTAAAAGTTTCATATCATTATAAAACCTACATATATTGATGATGAATATATAATTAAAACTGAGTAGTTAGTTAAGTTTTGCTTTATAAATGCATGTGCATATGTTATAACTATCAAAAAACTAAAAAATCTTAGCATTTGTTTTTGGATGAGTAAAAGAAAATAAGGAATGAAAAAAAAATATTGTTTTTAAGTGAAAAAACATAAAAAAGGAAAAAAGGTAAGTAGAAAATTTATAAATGTATATGATTTGAAGAAAAAAAATAGAAATGAACATATTGTCTTTAGATTCAAATTTATGTTAAATATCAATACTTAAATCATCTCTACTATAAAAATAATTATGAACTTTTAACCTACACAAATGATTAATTATATAGAATGAGTCATGTTAAAACTGTTACTGATATTAGAAACCAGGTAATCGATTAACTGAAAAAAAATTAACCATTTATATCTTTTGAAAAAAAAATTATAAAAAATTGAAAAATATACCAATAATGTGATTTCCCCCCCAAAAAATAGTATTTACCTTGAAAAAACATTTTTTTTCTTGTGATTTCACTCATTACCCTCAAGAGTTCTCTTCTCTGACCAAACATGAAAAGTATTCTCTTCCGCTTTATAAACAAGACAACCACGAACAAAGACTACTAATCTATAATAATAAAGGTGAATGACACATTATTCCTTACACCTTTATTCTATAATACAAGCAGTGACAAATTTACATGGCTCTCGGTGCCTTTATCTTTTAATTTTTTTAAAAAGTTATTTCAATATAATTATTAAGTCTTGCCATTTTAAGTTTACAACATTAAAATCAAAGAAAGGTGATAAGTTATTCAACAAATATTGAATCATAACCTTGACCATATTGTTGATTAAAAATATAATTAAGAGTATCATGCATTCATTTTTAATTTTATCTTTTATACAATACTACATGTACAATTCTTATGCATTAGTAATTATATTTAAGTTTGGAAGAACCTTCCCATAATAGGGGATTAACATTTTCAAGATAAGACAAGTAAATCATTTGAAGAAGAGTACTTGTATATAAGATATAATTAAACAGACTTTATTTAACTCATATCAAGTTGAACAATGGATTAATATTAAAGATTATAATAGAGGTCCTTCACAGCATCATCTCTCATTTTAGCAACACCTTTTTTTGCTGCCTAATTTTTATGCCGTTCCGTGGCTAAACTTGGTGTAGTTAAAAGTAGAATTGGTGAATTAGCAAAAATAGTGAGAGTCAGTGAAGACACGAAGCCGAAGAGAGAGAAAGCAATAAAAGTTAGTAAGAAAACATGGTGATTGAATGGCATGTGCTTAAGAATTGAAGGGTGAGCATAATATATTCGTTTGTCTAAGCTATGAGTGATATTTTAATGACCCCAATGGCAATGCAATAGAGAGAGAGACCAATAGCATATAAAGAGTACCTGGTGCCCTATCATTTCAATGTCACACTCCCCCATACAAATACAAACAAGAATCCTCCCGACAGCTAGAGAACGTGACAACCCATCTATCTAATTCATTTCTAAACCTGTACATTCAATTCAAACCAGCAATTTAATTGCCTAATTACCTATATATAACCTAACCATACTCTTTTTTTTTTTTTTTCAAATCATAATTATGATCATACTCATTGATTTAAATATCCCCTTCTTCCTACTGATATTATCTTTATCTTTAGTAATCAATAAATCTCCAACATATCTTCAATTTTCCCCCTCTTGGATACATCTCCGATTTTGTAAAATTAATTTACATACTCAAATTATCCACGACCGTACTTGATTAATAGTAACTTAATGACGCTAGTTGTTTTAGGTTTCTTCTCTTCAAGCAACGCTGATGATGCTGTCCCCACCGCCGCTGAACTTCCCAGCAGAAATCGCCTGAAAAGTCGATGATGATGACGACGGCGATGAGTGGTCACTATTCGCCGGCGACTGATCCTGTGACCGCGGTGTCGGCGATGGCAGATTCAACGACAACGGTAAAGGCTCTATGAGATTTGTCGGAGAGGCCTTCTCTTTCAAGTTCAAACTAGCCATCTTGGAAGACGGTGGGACCGGCAAAATCGGCGTCGGCCTAATCGGCTTGGCTAGCCTCTCACCGGTAGCCGGCAACACCACTGGAGATAGACTCATCGGAAAACCTGCGCCAGGGAAACAGCCGTAATGCGACGGCGGATATGCTGCGGGGATAGGCGCCGCCGCCGTTTCTTGCTGAACTTGTTCTTCTTCCATTATAGTAGAAGACTCCATCACCTGAAATTCCAAAATAAAAATCAATTAAACGTTAAATTACTTAATTACTCTCAAATTATTTAAGAATGTTTAAATGAATCTCAAGTTTGTTTTAATGGATTAATTATTTCATTTTGGAGTCAGTTTATAACTGTTTTGAATTTGTCAATCAAGTTATTTAATTTAAAATAAATTAGTAAAAAAATCTAATGACATAGTTTTTGTCATTAATACTATATTAATAAATTTTAGTCACAATATTTAGAAGAAAAAAAAACTAAACGTTAATTTATTGTGCAAAATTAGAAAATGAGACAGAAAGTACCGTATCGGTAGTGATGTCAAAGAGGCTAGATCTCCGGCGTCGGCGGTTCTGATTGTGGCGACGGAGGAAGTACTTCTGAGCGTGACTAGCGACCTGAGTTGGCGTGCGAGTTTTGACGAAATTTCTAGAAATTCCTCTCCAATCTCCCTTTCCGACTTTGTGCAACCCTAACAGGAACAGTCTGTGCTCTTCCTCCGTCCAAGGAACACCTTCGTTCACCAATCCAAAAACTCAATCGATCAATTAACTTGTCTCTCAAACCAAACAACGCCAAAGTACTTATCAGAACAATTAAACAATCCGTCAACGATTGTTAACCGGTTAATTACTTACCTCGCTTGCGCTCGCGCGTGCGACCGGAGGCGTGAACGACGTCGTCGGAGGCGTAGCCGGCGTCGGCTGTGTTGGAATCGGCGTCGTACTGAGAGAGGTTGTTCATGCTAGCGCTCTTCCTGAAGGAGGAAATTCCTTCGGTGACTCGCACGCCAAACAGCATGAAGCCGCTCTCCCGGGGAGACGCGCCGCCGGAGACAGCGGCACCACCGTCGGTGCATGTCCGTGAGTTGTGGCCGTTGTTCCCGCACTGTGAACACGTGCGAGACATCTCAACAGTCCATGCAATAAAAATAGGTATATGAATATGATATGTGTGTGGAAGATTAATAGATGTGATGATATAAGGTGAAGAAATAAAAGGTTTGAAAGAGGAGAGGGTGTTGTTGGGTTTGTGTTTGTGATGGAGAGAAAGAAAGAGACATAGGGATGTTTGGGTGATATATAGAGAGTTTTGCTTTGGTAGGGTTTAAGTGTTGAAAGTGTGGTGATGGTGTTGGTCTTTGTGGTAGGCGCTGCCGTACACTAAAGTTACTACTAGGGTTACTACTATTACTCACCAATACTATGCGGTGGGAAACGAAAGGGGGGTGTTTGGCACTAGAAATTATTATGGACGTTGATTGGTGTCGTCGTGGTATTGGTGGTGATGTTTCGTTGAGGGGACAGAATCCATCAATCAGGACCGTCAAATACTGTGCCATGTTTGGCTTGCCTCGGTAAGCACGAGCCTAAACGTGTGTCCTACGATCGTTTAGCATTTAATATATGTCCCATAATATTTATGGACACGCTGCATATATGGAAAAGAAAATTATCCATAAATACTCCTTTCAACACCCAGACAAAAACAAAATAAAAGACGTAATGAATTAAGTGATGCAATGAAAAAATAAATTGAGTAATCCAAAAATTAAGGATATTACATTAATTTTTTTAGTATTATTATTGTCAAAAAAATATATATTTACTATATGATTAAATATAATTTTGATTCATCAATTTGTATTAAAAATTAGAATTATTCTTTATTAAATTTTTTGAATTAATTTAATCTTTTATCTTTAAAAATATGTGAATTTAGTTCTTTAAATCAAATTTTTTAAGTTTATTTAATATTTCAAATATATTTTTTAACTTATATCGAAACGAACATTTATCAAATCGAATTGATTTAAAATTTTTAAAATAAATTAATTTTAATTTTTACTAAAAAATTGAAGATGAAAAGATATTTAATCTTTTATTATATACACTTAGAGTGAAAGAGTTAAAAAACATATAAACTAAAAGTATGGTGAACGTACCACTAACACGTACACGCTAGGAGAACGGAAGCTAAATTTTATCTTCTTTTTTTTTATATTCTCTAACCTGCTTTACAAATTACAACATTTTTACGCGTTTCCTCTTCATCAGATCTATGTTATAAACGAGTCATTTCATAGGTATACTATTCTTTGTGCATTATTAACAGTCAAATAGATGGTTTGTTGTGCAGTTTAAAAAATCTTAATAAAAAAGTTTAAGATTAGTTGAAAACACCCCAACAAAATTTATAAGTTACATTAATATATATAATATTGACAGACTTCATTTTTCACACTGTACATTATACTTATATTTTTTTAATATTATAATATTTCTTCGTATAAAATACAATATTCTTTTATAAATAATTCATGAATATAAAGTGTAAGAGGTGTGCCATTATAATATTTTTTTAAAAATATTTAAATGAGTCGTGATAACAAAAATGAAAACATTACTACGTAAATTTAAAAATAAATGTTTTAAATATCCGTTCCATAACTATCGTTAACATAACATATTAATAAAAACGATGACTTGAAATTATTTTAGAATATCAACATTTCAAATATAATTTGAAAGTACGACAAATAAAAAATTATCAAAACAAGTTACTTCATCTACTTGACCCGATTTCTTGTGAATTAACCATTTAGGTAGTTAAATCAACTTAACTTATTATGAGTTTAAAAATTTTAAGTATTCGATTCACCATGAGTGGGTTAAACATGTTAACTCATTTAAATAAAAGAAATTATAATTTTTTTCAATCTAACATTTTCTTTTAATATGTAACAAAATTCAAAAAGTCCAAACATATTTTAAAAGTTTGTTTGTGTTTTGGCTTAGAGTGTTAAGTTAATAAGATGAGTTTTTTTTATTTATTTATTTATTTATGTTTGAGTTGGTGAGCAAACCTAGTTCATCACATATTTAACCTAGGTAAGTTAGGTTCTTAGTGGATTAGGTCAATTTCTTATCATAGGTTCAATCTAGTTGAGCGGGTTCTTAGTGGGTCGGGTCAATTTTTGGTCCGTACTGAAATTTGTAATTTTTTTTTAATCTAATCCGGTTTAAACTCGTGGTGGTACAGGTTAATTTACAGGTTTTAACTCATTTTGACAGCTTTAGATAAAGGACAGATCTTGAAAAAATATTTTAGAGTTACATAATTTTTGAAAGGATAAATATATTAAATTTAAAAGAAAAAAATTATTTGTATAATATTTTGTGTAAAAAAAATAATTGAAAGAGTCAAAGTGCCTCAAACATACGAGATGTATAACAACTTTAATTTAGAATTTTTCTTGTTATTTATTTTTTTTTTAATTTTTAACAACAATTTATATGAAAACCACTTTTCAAAGTCATATACCAAGTCGATTGTCGTAAAAGGTCAACTTTATATATCTAGGATTTTTATTTTTATTTTATTTTTGACCTTAAACATGCATTCAATCCTATGTGATATGCACAACTGAACTCCAGGAAGTATCAAATATGTTATATAAACTAAACACAATTATAACCAAATGTTCAACACTATTTTAAATTAATATATTAAATACCTAAATCAATATATAATTTACTGAAAAGGAAATATTTTTTTTATAAATATTGTAAAAACCATATTACTTAATCAAGTATTCTAAAATGTATCATAAAAAATAACTACTACAAAATTATAATGTCTAATCTTTAAAGTGTTATATATTAACAAAATACTCTGCACACGTGCTTATAAGAAATTACATTGCTTCTGAGTTTAACGATTGTGTTTTGCTAAAGGAACTAAAATATAATTACCTTACTTATAACATAAATTCATAAATAGGAAATGTGTAATCCATTGGTGTATTGTTCCATTAGTATATTACTTTATTCCATCGTCTGTTAATTTTAACTCGTACAATATTCATCATCCATTGTATTGCATAGCATCCACTTTTCGTAGCCCTCAATTTGCTACATTATAACTCAAAATGAACATGATTAAATACATTTATTAATGTATAAAAGTGACAAACAATGTTATTTAAATGTCTTCAATTGCACTCCTTTGTATTAAATAAATAATTCTTTATTGATATTTGTTACATTCAAATTTTGTATGTGAAAAAAAAAAACTTGGATGAGTACTCCTTTAACTAAGAACTAGAAAGCAAAAGAAAAGAATTATAATAAATAATATAATATATGGAATAAAAAAAAATTGTAAACTAAACATTGATGTGGTGTTTAATTTATGAAAGTGACCTAACTATCACTTCAAAAGGCATGTTTTCAAGAAAGACTTTTTTAATTAGTGGATTTTTAAGTTGGTGTATGCTAATAAATCATAGATATAAGCCAATTAATTTATTCTTTTAATTGATAGTTCAAATATATTTTTTCCCTTAATGATTTGAAACATATTTCAACAAAAAAATATTTAGAGTAAACCTCGAGATAATTTTTTTAGGATAAAAATTATTTATAGATTTTCTAATAAATTTTTATATTTGAAGTAAAAATTTGAACTGTAGTTCTTATTAGTGGACATTTTTTTTGTTGGTGAGAACAATCATTTATGAGACATGTGGAAGTGATGGCAAGTAATGATTGACCACATCAAAACTATGGGTAGGGCTACAAACCTAACAATGGTGAAAGACTAAACTCACAACATTAAATTTTTTTAACATATATTAGAAAGTGAAGTTTAAATCATATTCTTTTTACGTGTAACTAAATATTTGTGAATGGTCCAATAAAAAGTGACATATTAAACTCAATAAATCTTGTCAGATTATAAAAACATATACAAAAAATTATAAGATAAATATAATTTTCACACATATATTATAAATTATACTTTTATCGATAGTCGATTTAGAATCTTTAATAATAATTTATAGGTCAAGTGATGCTTGACTTTGAAATTGTTATAGTGATTTTGAAGAAAGAGAAAGAGTTATGATTTGTTATGATAAACAAATATACTAAATAGCAATATTTGGTTTTAACTGAAGCAACTAGAGGCAGCCTAACTTTTGTAAAAGCAACGAGTTGAATAATATTTGGTCAGCAATGCAAGCAAACAACACACACTTTACAAAAAATAAGAAAAAAAGAAAAGAAAAAGAAAAAGAGGGGATGGTGGAGAATGAGGGTGTTTGTGCACCGTGAATTGGGCATATTCGTTGTTGCTTTGATAAAGATTTGGTTGTCTCGTACGTTTTAAATATCAGCATTTTGGCTTTGGTTTAATCATCAAAAGTTGTGGGTGTGGTCTTATGCATATAGGATAAGCAAACATGGACCCCACTCATCTTTCTGTTCACCTCACCCTTTCTGTGTGGCTCTCCTCCTCACTCGTTGCCACCTTTTTTTAATTCCAGTTTTCAACTTTGATAAGATATCAATGGCTATGGCGTTGAAACTTTAGTGCTACTATGATTGTGTCTTTCACAACAAAAAGTCAAATTAAACCTTCTCTTCTATTAACACGTATTAATCTAACGCTTATCACTAGATCAAAAATTATATTATAGTTACCAGTTAAGATGTAATTTTTTTTATTTAAAGATTGTATTGTCTAAGAAATGATCGACCTCAACATGCTCATTTTGATTCCGACCCGATAAATATTTATCATAAAACGACAAGTTTCAGTCATGGATCGAGGTTACGAGCAAGGAATCTGAACAGGATTTGGGCCAAGCAGTAATTGGGCTGAGCAGGATTTGGGGCAAGCAGGAATTGAGCCAAGCAAGAATTGGGCCGAGCAGAATTTGGGTCAAACAGTAATTGGATCGAGCAAGATTTGGGTCGAGGTGATTAGTTCGTTTCTAAAAGAAAGGAATTTAATATCCAACGGAGAAATAGGAATTAGTTACTGATATTTTGTCACACTAACACGTTTACCTACAAATCAGGTAGGTAAAAGGCCTGTACAAAAGAGAAAAGAGAAAGAGATGGGGGACCTTTTGTTTGGAACCAGAACTACTAAACTCCATAAAAGGAGGAAGAACACATATCTACCTGTGTAAGAGCTAAAAAGGTAATTTGTTCTTTATTTTCGTCTGTTTGAACTTCGAAACCGAAACAAAGATATTACAATTTAAACATTAGAATTTAATCGTGATCCAACCTATTTAATCTCTATCACGAAATAATTGATGTTATTTACTATAACTACTCGTATTTAAATCAATGATTGAACCCTTAACAGTGGAATCGCTGTTTTATTAAAGTGGCAGCCAGATCTTTAGAACAAGTCATTTCCATTAATTAATTACTGTTTCAAATGTCTAACTAGAAGTTTTGCAGGTTTTATTCATAATCCAGTTTACTTTTTTGCTCCTTTTTGTCTTAATTAGCTTTTAATAGTTTAAGACGGAATGCATTACCCTCATTCAAGAAATGTTTACTTGCTTCTGGCTTTAGTTATGAGAACCCATCTTACCAACCAAAAACAAATATAAAAACTCTGCAACTACTCCACCATAAAATAAATAAATACAATTATTTTGATTATTAATTTTTTTTCATTGAATTGTGTAAATTGTGTATATTAAAAATTACATTTGAAATTTTCATTAATACACGTTTTTATTAAAAATATTTACTAAATATCCAAAAAAATATTTATCTATTTTCTAATTGAGTAACTGTTATCTGATTTTACTACCAAACACTTACATAGTTATTACCTTACATCTAACAAAAAATATAATTAAATTTTGAATTTATCATAAATTTCGTATTGATAATTAAATTTTCAGAATTTTTTTTATTGCCTAAATTTTTTATGTCATGTTTGAGACAATAAAACGAAATGGTGGTCACTCCAATGGATGAAGAACTCGATAAAAAAAATATAATATTTTTAATAATTAATGAAAGAATTTTTTTAATAAAAATTGAATTCAAAATACTTCAATTTACAACTAACTTAAAACTTTGTTATATTGTTTTTTACTTTTCTTATACAAAAATGTAAGCAATGACAACTCTAAATAACAAAGTTACCTCAACCGAAAATGAAATCAAATAATATGCATTTACTTAAAAATGTTAAAATTTTAAATACTTATTAAAATATATTTTTTTAATTAAAAATATTTAAATTTATAATAGAGTAAGCCTTAAATGTTATGAAGACTTTTCTCATTTGATTTGCTTTCAATTTAATTTATCATTTATATACAATGATATATAATAGAGTAAGCCTTAAATGTTATGAAGACTTTTTCAGGTATGGTTTTAAATAAAAAATCATTCCAAAAAAAAAAAAGAAAGAAGAAGTGGTTCTCCACAATTATTGCAGAAGTTCTGTTAGGTTACATTTTTTTGTTTAGCGTAGGAAGCCATGAATATATATGTGCATAATATTCTGCACACGTAATCATCTTATACGATAAATGAAATGTCTGTGGACATGAATTTTAATATTTTAATATTGCTTTCAGTTCCCCTTCTGAAAATGAATATTTTGAAAACTATATATTATAATGATATATATCTGATTATATGATTAAATTGTCAATAACTATATCATTGTTCATTCATAAGCACATGGCTTCATTGTCTAACGTGACCTTAACTTTCGTTACAATTAATGTGTGCATATTTTGCATCACAAGTAGGTTTGAAAAGTGAGAAAAAATTTCATAGGAAGAGTCATGGTGGACAATACTATGTTGTACCCTCGTCTTCTTCAAATAGAAGAGAGAGTTATTAGAAATTAAATTTATAGTATTTATTATTTATTGATGATTAAGGTTATCTTTTTGTATACAGAAAAACAAAATATAAATCAGTTTGAAAATATCTTTGAGTAACATGCTAAACTTTTCAAAAGCTTTTCACTTGGATAAAATAAGTTAAACGTGGCTTGTTTTTTTTCTTTTTTAACCATTGGCTATATTCATTTCTTGTTATAGTTCAGTTTTTACGAGATAATTCATGTAATAAAATTTAATATTAACCAAAATTTTTAAATCATCTGTTTATGGATTTTAAAAACTGTAGATCCCACATTTTTTTTCATCCTTGTTTTCTTCTTACAAAGTTGTTAACTATCTTTTTCTTAATGATAGAAAAGTTTTTCTTCTAAAAAAACAAAAACGGAAAGATCACAATCGTTAGTACTATTGTTTCATCCCATCCCACCACTTCCTTTTGTCTGTTTTTTTTTTTTGTTTAAACGAATTATATATACAGAAATTCACAAAATTTATAATTCATTCTGATATCAAGTTAAGGTTTTACAAACCAGTTAGGATAGGATTTTTTTTTTTTTAAACAATGATTTTGATATTAAGTTAAAAATAAAGTTTAAATCTAATTTAATTTTATAAAATTGATTATTAAGATGAGGTTTATAGTCCACTCATTATAAAAATGTATTATCTTTATTCGATGTGAAACTTTCAATAATATCATAAAAAATAATAAGAAGATATTTTGTTTTTCTACAAATGTTTTTACCCAATCCACATGAGATAATGACATTTGAATATATACACTTTACTTTTTTTTTTAGCTGAAAATGTTGTTAGAGTGCTTGCATTAGTATTTTCAAAATTATAACTGTTGTCGCACTTATTCAAAGTTTAATAACTTAATTAGAACTTTGTTAAAATAAATAAAAATATCATAATTTTTAAAACATATAAAGTAATATATAGATTATATTATATTTACCATATAGGATAATTATCTTGCTGTAACCACCAACATCTTTTAAAGTTAAAATAAGAAATATCTTAGATATTTGATAAGAACTATAATTTAAAAGAGAAAAAAAAAAAATAACACACAGTTGACACAGTAAGGGATATCAACGGAGCAGATAGAATATAAATAGTAGCTCATTCGTATCTGTTGAATAAATATCCGTTTGTGTTCGTCTCTATATTTGTGTGGGTATTCATTATGCGAATATCCGCATATTTTTGTAATATTTACAAATATTTACAGGTACCCTCAAGTATTTAAAAAAAAATATTTAACAACATATTTTAACCATAAATTTAAATAAAATATAATATATAATATTGATAAATTTTAAACAAAGTTCAAAAAACTCATTTAGATAGTGTGTTGAATGACCGTTTACAAAAAAAAATATATATTTTAAAACCAATTGATAAAAAATAACATAAAAATCAAAATGTCAATATTTTAATTTTTTTAATCTAAATAAAATGTATAATAAATACAAATACGCATGAATATAAATATTATAATACCCGAATCGTCTCATTAACAAATAAATATAAATATTACCCTAACATATCATCCGAAATATCTATTTACTATATTTATTTTTTATTTATAAAAAAATTTATCTAGGGATATTATTCATAAGTATCATTATTGATCTATATTGTTAAACTGTTTCAAGACCACGTACAAATCTGTGGTCGCCGAAAAATGTTTTTATGGTTCACCTGCATGCTCTATAAGGGTGGCTATCAATGTTATCTTAAAGTTCCACTAGCTTTCATTATTATCATTATCATTTTTCTTTACTGTAACATCACAAAACAAAGCCAATAAGACTCTTACCAATACAATCACCACCAGCTTCATTTTAGAACATAATATAATATTAAGCGTTTCAGTCTCGCTCATTCACATATTTCAAAATTCATTAAAAATAATTTGCTGTATTTTTATAGAATTTAACTAAATTGATAATATAATGTTTTTAATAATCAAATACGGTTTTATCCGACGTAAAATTGAAATTTGTTTTTTAATTTTAATGTACTTAATTATTTTTACAAATGGTTAGTCTTAAGTAAAAAAAAAAAAAATATCATACAATGTGCAAAAATTATAAAAGCGATTGATGAATTGGTGGAAAACATGTGTTGAACTCTGTTAGTTTTTTTATTTATATTTTGTAGTTGCATTGGGTTTTATTTTACTCAATCTTTTGATCTAAGCAATGGATTAGGTAGAGAATTTAAATTTTTTTATTCCTTTAACCTAAATCAATCCAACTCACGCACAGCCAATGGAATTGAATTGGATTTCAATTCATATCATACAGAATAATTCACACGTCAAAGAAAATATATAAAAAAAAAATGTTACATGTGATAGGCCGCAAAGGAAATAAATATTTAAAATTTATAATTCTATTATCTTAAAGTTTTAGATTTTTAAATTAAAATAGATTTTGAGTATGTCTACGAATGTTCCAAACATATCCACCCAACATGATATTTCTCAATATGATTTGAAAATAAAAATAAAAAAAAAAAAAAACTTAAAAAATGCAACAAACATAACCTAACATGGACAAGTCAATAATTCTATCTAAAAAGAATCAATGTTTCAAGTGAAATGGAAATAATTAGCAAGTGAGACTATGCATGGTGGTGACATCTCCTATTCTCCAATAATTAAAATACCATAAACAAATAAAAAATATATAGTGATGAAACCCACTCTATTTTTCATTTTTTATTTTATTTTGTTTTAAATTCAGTAGCTTCCAGAGGGTGGAGGTAACATTTTTATGATGATTTCTTTTTGCACCCTTATAGTGTCTTTAAAAGACCAAATTGTTCCTATTGCTATCCTAAAGTCATTTTTAAAGGTAAAGTGAAATCTTTTATATTTCTATGAGTGTAAGAGAAAAATGTGGGATGAAAAAAGAAATCAGTACTGTTATTTATGGGTTGAGCCCTATTTTTCTCTTTTATTCCAGATTGGGAACCTTACAAGTTACAACCCAATTGCTTCATGCACCCTATCAATTACTTTCTACATCTATCAATTTTAGAAAATGATCGTTTTACCTTTTGTAAAAGTGACTTCCTACTCCCCAAACAGAATTTTGGAATTTCTGAAATAAAAAATTTGAAACGAAATTTTCCTAAATAGAAATTTCAAAATAAAATTTTCGGAAACAAGATTTTTGAAATAAAATTTCGAGAACACATTGCACAAATTCTGGAAGACAATTTTCTGGAACCTATTTCCGGAATATATTTTTGGAACAAATTTTCCAAAACACATATTATACTCCTACATGAATTGTATTTTGGAAAAATATTTTCGAAATACATTAAATATTTTTCAGAAAAATCTTTCTGGAATGAATTTTTTTACTTTTTCTCCGATCTTCTTTCTCAACCGTAGCGGTCCAATGGCTGCGAAGAAATTTTTGGGGATGCAAAAAGCAATTTTCCAGCCCAAAATCCACAATCTAACTAACTTTCAGAATTCAACCCAGATTAATTTCAATTCATAGGTACAAGTAGGGATGGCAACGGGGCGGGGCGGGGACGGGTTTCACTATCCCATACCCATCTCCGTAAAAAAAGTTCATCCCCATCCCCATACCCAAACCCAATGGGTATCAAACTTTTATCTCATCTCCATCCCCACCGGGTAACGGGTATAATCTTATACCCATACCCGTACCCGTTTTCTTACTACTTTAATATTAATTTTAATTAATTTTTATAAAATAATAAAAAATTATGGTAAAGGAAACATAATATTATCAAATATTCAATATTAGGAGTATGGTTATTTTTTCGATATCAAATACTTTGAAATAAATTATAATTGTTTACATTTTATATTAGAATACCAAATAAAATTTAATGAGAACCAAAACATTTATTAAATTTGCAAACATTAATGAAACCTAGTTGATAAATTTTAAAAATATTTTTAAAAAAATATAAAAGGAAAAAAATATTTAAATTAAAATATATTTTAAATGTTTGTTTACTTCAATTTTTTAAATTATAATGAATCTATTTTTTATACACTAATAAAAGTTATAATACATCACTTG